>Ga0255360_1000090_pt1 | contig 25487 bp, 22 predicted proteins | sample GFST50metaG_FD_186004 | JGI IMG/M metagenome (GOLD analysis project Ga0255360, IMG submission 186004) | Peat soil microbial communities from Stordalen Mire, Sweden - G.F.S.T50 | ecosystem: Environmental > Terrestrial > Soil > Wetlands > Peat | place: Sweden: Norrbotten County, Stordalen Mire... | reverse complement strand
GTTTTTCAATTACTGTGACAGTATAGTAAAGCGAAAGGAATCTCCAGGAAGAGAGCTTGTTGTTCCTGCTATTTTCAGGTTACTTTACTGTTGTGGGCTAAGATGCAGGGAAGCCCGCCTCCTCCTATGTAGTAATGTATGTCTAGAGCAAAGATATATGGACATTATACAATCCAAAGGGCCCAAAAGCAGACGTATTTTTATCAGCACCGAGTTAGCGGAAAAACTGCACGAATATGACAAATTCATAAGTTGCATTTTTCCAAACAGGATTTACTTTTTTCCAAGGAATCGGACAAAATCTTATCAGAAATGTTTTATTACTTCTAACTTCAACAAAATCTGGTTAGAAGCATTTCCGAATTTTGATTCACCAGTAAAACCAAGAGCATATGATTTTAGGCACCATTTCGCTTATAACAATCTGAACCGCTGGGCTAAACAAGAAAAAGATGTGAATGTCATGCTGGCATATCTTATGAGATATATGGGACACAGCCACATAAAAAGTACTTTGTATTATTTCCACTTTGTACCCGAATTTTTCGGTACATTTATAGACAAAACACAAATACTGGAATCTGTATTGCCGGAGGTGTCATATGAAGAATAAGCTAAAGGACTGTACTTTTTTCTGGAATATGACGGCTGATTTCTTGAATCACTACCTCCCAGATGTCAGAAGAACAAGTAATAACACAGTTGAAACTTACAGGAACTGTCTAAATCGCTACATTGATTATCTTGAGCAAGAAAAGAATATCAGAAGAAAAGAAATATGTTTCAACATATTTGATAGGGAACACCTTAAGGAATATATGACATGGATGAACAAAGCTATAACCCTTTCTCCCAAAACCTGCAATCTTCGGTTGACAGCTATACATTCACTTTTGGAATATGTTGCTGCAGAGTATACTGACTTAATGGCTGTATATATGGAATCCTGCACAATTAAAAGCATAAAGCTATTACAGAAGCCAATTGAATTTTTTGAGATGGAAGCCATGTCTGCTCTTTTAAGAACTCCTGATATACATAAGAAATCCGAAAGAAGGAACTTGATGCTCTTGATATTTCTGTACGATACTGCAGCACGTGTTTCAGAGGCACTTGATGTACGCGTGTGCGACCTGCACATGGAAGCTAATATACCATATGTGACACTTCTGGGCAAAGGAAGAAAATATAGAAATATACCTCTGATGAAAAAAACACAAGAACACCTGAAACACTACCTTGACGAATTCCATGGGCAGAATAACACTATGGAATCGCCGTTATTTTATGCTGTGACACATGGCATAAAACATAAACTTTCAACGGATACCCCAGAAAAAATGATCAAAAAATATGCAAAGGAAGCTGCACATTCATATGTAGCTATGCCTGAATATGTCCATTGTCATATGATACGAAAGACAAGAGCAATGAATCTTTATCAAGAAGGAATTCCGCTTACTCATATCCAACAGTTGCTTGGACATGAAAATCTTTCTACCACATCAGGATTTTATGCATTTGCAACATTAGAAACCATTGCAAAATCCTTGGAGAAAGCTAATCCTTCAGTAACAGACAAAGCATGGAAAAAACAAGAGACATTAGAAAAACTCTATAAGTTATGATTTATAACTATGCCGAAATTTTTTGTTAGAAATTTCAGATATAAAGTATTCCCATTGTTTTTTCGGCATAGTTTTTTTTTCGGTATAATCAACACTATGCCGAATTCGGCATAGTGTTGATAATGGAGGGAAGTGATATCCCAAGTCCATACTTCGTTTGGACCTGTGGATATGTAGGTTGTAGGCTTTTTAATATTTTCTGGAGATTTTGTATCACCACGATGATGTTGTATGTTTTCACATTTTAAAATCCTATACATTGTAGATTCTGAAGCAATATAAATTCCTATATCAGCAAGAGAAGGAACTATCTGTGATGGTGGCAAATCGACATATTAACAACTTTTAAAACACTTTGGTACTCTCCATCTGTTAATTTATTACCTGAAGCTTTACGCTCAGCCGTAAGCCTCTTATCTTCATTTATACTACCTTTTCCAAACCATCTTTCATAGGTTATAACACTTATACCAACTACACCACAGGCTGGAATTAGTCTGGCTCCGCTAGTCCTAGCTTCTTCAATAAGTTCAATTACTCTTTTGCGATCAGAGAGGGTTATTAATCTTCCTCTTGGTCCCCTAAGATCGCTCCCAACTTTTTTCTAAGTACCAGTAGTGCTGCGGTTTCAGCTAGAGCTTTTTCTTTCCTGGTAAGTTCTTTCGCAAGTGCTTTAGAAAGTTTCTTTTCATTCTGTAACTCCTGACGGAGCATTTTAGTATCGGCACTTTCTATATCATTAGCTCCGATGCAAGTTATACGCCATTTTTTAATATCTTCAACATAAAGACCTTTTTCACGGCAATATTTTGATAACTATATTTCAGACATTATGTAGGTTTCAATTACTATTAAGAACTTTTCTCTAGAAGACATTGATGTACACGGCTTATTAACATTAACTTTGTTGGGTTTTCCTGCTGCTTTGTATTTCCATGTAGCTAAAGTAGATTTGCTTATTCCTGTTTCTTTAGCTAAATCCGCTAATGAAATATCTTCAGGTGGAAACATTCTAGCTACTAATCTTTCCTTTTCCGCTATTGAATATCTATTATTTTTTTTGTTATCTTTTGTCATAGGTTAAATTCTCACTTTCATTTATTAGTTCGAGTGTATCATTTTTCACGCCCTACGACAACTATTCTAACACTAGGGGTTTATGCCACCTGCTGACATAAGACAACTACGAGATTTAATGCGCTATCGCTTTAAGTTTCCCATTTGATTATCTATTCAATTTCTTGAAACCTTCAAAAGAGGGCTTTTTTGCTATGCCCATTTTTTTTTGCAATAGTTCATGATCTAAATTTCAACCTTCTTCCTGCCCTTAAGTTAATATTGTTACCTTTAGTTTAAAATTGCTACTTGCGATATATCTTTAATAAATATTTCAATTGCAAGAACTGAAAATTTGGAACACCACTAAAATCGCATATTAATACCTCGGTAAAATTTATACACGTACTGATTTTGATCCTTCAAGAATATTGCCATTAAACCTATTAATTTTTCGTAAGAACTTAAAACTTAATTTTTCTATATTATTAATCAATTGATCTATTTTATCGTTCTTAAGATAATGATCAGCGATTCTTATAGCCTCCTCAATATCCCAAGAGTGCTCCGCTATATTAATCAACTCTTCAAATAAAGTAACAAACTGTGAGCCTAATTCTTCAAAAATGAGCTGAACCTCTTTATAATAATCATTGATACAATTAAAATTATCCTCAGTCGCTTTTATAATTGATTTAATATAATGTTGAAAGAAGTAAAACTCATGTCCATAATAATGTAGTTTATTCACTTTTTCGCTAATACACTTCTCAAAAAAATATGATTTTATAAAGGCAACAAGATTTTCAATTCTTTCATCAGCAAACTTATAGCTATAAATATCCATAAGTCCATAGCAATCTGAACTAACCAAGTTATCTTGGGCAATCTTCGAATACAATCTTGTTCCCTTATGTCTTTGATAGAACGAATTAAATTTAGTTGCATCATATGCATACCCTAATTTATTAAGCCAATATAGATTTTCTTTCAAAGAGATAAACGTACTATATGGGTTGAAAGTAATCATATTGAATGCAACTGCTATATCATAATCTCTAAAACGCCTAATTGCCTTTACATTTTCTTCAATAGAGGCATATTTCCCATATAATAGCCGATCTTCTGTGCTAAATGTCTCAACTCCGATAGAAACACCTCTAAGTCCAGACTTTTTTAATAATTGAATCGTTTCATTTGACATACTACAACATGTTTCAGAACGAATTTGTATATAATATGATATATCTAGTTCTAATTCAATTATTCTATTCGCAAGTTCAACCATTCTATTCATATAAGGTTTTGAATCCTCAAAGCTTGCATCAACAAAGTTGAATCTTCGTATAGAATATTGATTATATAATTGTAAAACTTCTTCGACTATTTTATCAACACTTTTCGTTCTCCAAGATTTCCAGTAGTCATTAACAACACAAAAAGAACAATTTCTCATGCACCCTCTAGATGCTGCTATTGTTGCAACCTTAATATCATATTGCTCCATAGAATCTCTCGCGGGAAGAGGCAACGAATCTAAGTCTACAAGCATTTCCCGATCTTCATTGCGGATAATATAACCTTCTTTTCTGTAGGCAATACCTTTTACTTTACTTAAATCCAATTTTGCTTCAATAACTCTTATAAGTTCAAGTGAAGTATACTCACCTTCCATTAATATAACGCTATCAATAAAACTATGAGCTTCCATTGTTTCTTTCCAATAATATGAAACTGGATACCCGCCTAAAACAACAAAAACATTTGGATTATATCTCTTTATCCCGGTACAAAAATTACTTATAATACTCATGTTTTCAACATCATCAGAAACACAAGGGTACCAACTATATGCTGAAATAATAATCACTTGAGGTGAAAACTCATTTATTTCATCTAAATTTATGTTTCCATCAAACATTACAGACAGTTTAACATCGTGATTTGCATTTCGCAGTACCTGTGCAATTGTATATAGTCCAACATCTTCCATACCATTTATATCATAGTTTTTTCTATTTAGTGATAAAGCAACTACTTTCAAATAGCCACATTCCCTTCTTTGTTTAAATTTGTCATTATAACAGTAAACATGTTATAAATATGTGCAGTCTTGATGTATTTTTGGTATTCGTACTCTGACAAATTGGGGTTTTAACATATCAATCTTATAAGTTTCAAAGTATCATGGTTGCAAATTTTTTGAATAAAAAAGCAATGATCCCCAATTTCGTGCTATAATTGAATCTTCGAACAAAAAAAATACATACGAAAGGATGTCTTTGCCTTGGATTCAATTATAACTTATTTGTTTTTATATAATCAATATCTTTTGCGAAATATATCCCTCTTAAGCAATGGGCTTTTGAGGATTCACATAGTCCCGAATACCAAAAGTTTAAAGTAGACAAGCTACCTAAGATACTTATTCCTAAACCTGTTGATTATCAGCTACTTCTAGCTTACTATAAGCATACGTATTGCAAGACGGTTAAGCCAATAAATTGTAGGTCTGAAGAGGTAAACGTTCCTGAAACTACTAAATGCCCTCATTGCTGTGCTCCACACAATACATTCAACTAGAAATCTAAATTTGCTTACATTTCACAAGAGTCCATTAATGTATTGTATAGAAATTTATTTTTAGAGGTGTTGTCAAGTGAACGAACTTACTAGTGAAATCATGGAAAAATGGGATTTCTCCTGTCAGTTCATATGTTCTTATTTTGAGTGATAGCCTTTCATTTATAGACACCGTTTGTTTACTCAAAAATTTTATAAATTCACTTTTACTTTTACGATACGCAATCTGGTTTACCGGATTAAAGAGTGACAAAGATGACTCAATATCGAAATATATTATTTCACTTGCCTGGCAAAAATGAGCTAAATACAAATCAAAAAGTTCTTCCTGTACTCCAAAGCCCAATCTGAAATTGCTAAAAGATTTTCTACTTTGAATTTCAACAGGAAAATACTCCTTATAATGCCTCAAATCCAGAGCATCCGGATAGAGATAAGGATAAACGTCTATAATTTCATCATCGATGTAATAGTCTACATTCTTATCCTTCCAGTCCCATTGTTTCAACCAGGTTATTCCCTTTTTCTCACAGTATAGTGGTTCCACCTTTTTAAAAGTTTTTGAATCTAGTATGAGTGTTTTTCCGCTTTCGGCAAGTACTACTAAAATATCTTTTAAATAGGGTGACTCTATGTTTCCAAGAAACAACATATTATTCATATTAACCTCTCTCATCAAATATTTTGTTACAAATAATATAATCAAATACAGGCATATAGGCTCGCATAATCGACATACTAAGTTTACCCACCTGTTTCCCACAAGCTCCTGCAAATTTATGATGTAAGTATGCCACTTGATGAAAGTCAAGGATACCAATTCTGAAAAGATTCATTACTGAATAAGTTGCATACATATTTACTTTATCCAAATCTAAATCAAACATAATTTGACATAGACACGGGGTTGCTGCTAAGTTGTTGCTATCGGAAGATGGATCATATAAAGAGATTACCACAGGCTTTATTCGTTTCCCCCGCTTTACACATTCGACAGCATAATTATACTGATTTATATGATTTCCAGCAAAATGGTAGAGGCGGCTTAGCTCTGAATATATACCAGGTGATATTGTCTGTTTCAGGTGATAATCTCGGCTTTTTTCTTTCCATGGACAAAATGAACTTAATTCTTGCTTACATGTATACGAATTAAGCTTAGCAGTAACATCATCAATAGCCATATATTCTCTTCCCTGTATGTGTTGAGAACGTGCATTTTTTAGAAAGTACCGAATTGTATTTTCCCAGCAATCGTTGACATCAGTGCCCTCAATCATTTCTCGTTTCCTCCCAATACTAGGATGTTCGCATTCTCTTCATAAATTATATCATGTGTAACAATGATTAGAATGCGGTCATGAGCATACTTGTAAATCTCTCTTGCAACAATCTGCTGATTTTCATGGTCAAGGCTGGCAGTCGGTTCGTCCAATATTATTACTTTTTTATCGCTTAACAAAGCCCTCGCTACCGATAACCGTCTGCGTTCTCCATCTGAGAGTACTTGCATTTCTTCACTGACATCCCAATCAAGTTTACCAGGCAAATTTTCTACACGTTTTTTTATCTGAAGGTCTCCTAACAACTTGAATAACTCTGAGTCCTTAGCATGACAACCTGAGAATAGCAAGTTCTCTCTTATTGACATTGGGAGCAAATCATTTTCCTGAATCACACTTACAAGATTATTATAAAGCCAATTCTGATCTATTTCTTTGAGTTCGATTCCATTATAAAATACAGAGCCAGTATATTCATTTTCAATACCTGACAAAATATTAATTAGCGTACTCTTCCCAGAACCTGATGGGCCTGTAACAAATAAAGGTTCACCAACTCGTACACGAAGATTTACATTCTGCAGCAAATCTTTTTGATGTTCATCTTGATCGTACTTAAAACAGAGATCCTTTACTTCAATTTCTTCCAATGGTTTAGTAGAAACTCTTTTTCCGCTCTTCTCTTCTGTATCAATCATTAATACTGTGTCGACATATTGCTTACTTACCCTAGCACGATACCAATCAGAAAACCATTCCTGTATTCCCGCCCAAACCGGAATTAAGTAGGCTGTATAAGAATTTATAGCAACGACATCACCAATTAGCATAGTTCTATTCATGTAATATTTCATTGCTAATATATACAAGATAGCATTTCTTGACAGAGACAACAAAAAGATAAATGAATCAGTAATAAGAAAATTCCTTATAAAATCTGTTGCATTTTTTATTAACATTTTTCTCCAATTTATAAAGGTATCTGTTCGTATGCTTTCATATGAAGTCATTTTGAAGAAACTATAATATTCGATTACATCGCTAAATTTTTTATTACCTTGCATCTCCAATTCTCGTGCCCGCTTTGCAATCTCTGTAGTAACATTCTTTCGAAAAACTACAATAGCAACTTGTAGTATTGAAAGTAAAAACATTATAATAGCAATAACTGGCTGAATCTTTAATAGGAAAAACATCCCCACCACCGCACTTGTTATAAACCATGCAACATTACTTAACGTATAATAGTAAAATTCTCCAAGGTCCGATGTAGCTGATATGGTTTTGGTGAGCATTTCACTCTTATCCATTTTCAGAATATCACGCAATCTTTGCGAAAATATCATCGATAAAGATTCTACTCGCACCTTTTTTACAGCATTAAAAATATAATCACTCAATAATGCATCCAAAGAATAAAGCACCAAAACAATTATGGGAAGTGCCACCGTAAGCAATGACATTTTTACCGTGTAGGACAAATTATACGAAGTCTCTAGTGAGTTAATTACCTCTCTCAAGAAGTAAGTAGGGAGTAGCATAATTGCACTCCGGCAAACCCCCGATGCAATTGATAATGCAACTCGATACCAGTTCGCCTTAATTTCTCTATAAAAAATTTGTTTGTTATTCATTCCTTCGATCATATGCTATATCTCCATCCCAAAGTATAAATTTCTGTATGTTATGCATCGTGCGATTAACTGCTCATGTGTACCTAAATCTATGATTGTTCCTTGATGCATAACTAAGATACGATCCAGCATCTTCGCGTTCTTTATATCATGAGTAATTGAGAAAACATTTCCTTTAATCTCCTTTTTCATATATTGCATCATTTTTTTAGCTGTTAATTCATCAATCCCTGTGGTTACTTCATCAAATAAATAGATTTCACTCTCAATAGCTGCATGACGGATAAAACCAACCTTACGCCTTTGCCCTCCTGATAAATTTGTTCCCTTATAGTTAATTTCGGTATCAAACTTCTCAGGCATTCCACTGATGTCATGATCAAAGCCAATATATTCTACAATTTCACGTACTTTCTCACAATCACCTCCCAATAATGTCATATTATTCATTAATGTATTATTCTCTATATAAAGGTTACTTAGGCAAAACGAAATTTTCTTACGATATTCTTGCAAAGGAATGCAATTATAATGATTGCCATTTATTAAAACTTTACCAACTTCAAGTGGAATCAATCTTGCAATCACTTGCAATAAGACACTTTTTCCAGCCCCGCTTTCCCCAACGATAGAGATTTTTTCACCTTTTCTAACGGAGAAAAAGCAGTCATGGAGCAGGACTTTTTCGCATATATGAACACCAACCTTATTCATTTCAATATAACCTATTGACTGCTGACATTTAGTTGTACTTAGTTCTGAAATATTGCCCCCCTCCTTTGGCTCAGCTAGGAAAGAAAATAAAGAATCTAGTTTAAAGCCAACACCTCTTATATTGATAATAAAAGAGCCAAATTCCGCAATCGGCTTTTGAATCGTTGTTATAAGGCTTAAGCTTACTACGATTTTTCCAATTGACACCTGTCCTTTGAATAAGTTACCACAACTAATAATTAGGACAAATGCAGGAACTAATGCATTTAATACTCTTGAAAGCATACGATAAAAATTCTTCATAAAAAAACGACTAACAATTAACCGGTTGAGCTTACTATTTTCTTCATCAAACTTAGTAATTAATTGTTTTTCTTTTCCAAAGACTCTATATAATTTTGCATGATCAAATGCTGAAAAAAAGATTTTGTTAATGTCAATTTCTTTTTTTCTATGAGCCATTTGCACATTTCTCTGAATCTCCCCTAATTTTTTTGTGGGATAAAAAGATACAACAGTGATTGCTACAACAATCAATGCGTATGTGTAATTCACAAATAGAAGTTGAATAAATGCAAATAAAGCACTTAAAATGAGTACTGTTAAATTAAGGACTCCCCCAGCTGAAATATCATTAATTTCTTGTATATCTCTGTCCCATAAATGGAACAAGTTTCCTTGTGACCATTTAAACATTCTCATCGGTTCTATATTTATTACTTGAAAATAAAGTTTTTCTTTCAAATCTGCGATAATTAGAAAAGATAACCTTTTTTGAAATACTTTAAATAGTTCCTGCAAGAAAAACAGTAAAAAGTTTAATAAAACAAATAAAATTAAATATTTACGAAAAGCATTTAATTCTCCAATATTGTCAACAATGTATCCGACCATAACTTGAACAGTCACATCAACATAGGACAAAACTACCACTAAGATTACTGAAAGCAAAACTAATAACTTATACTGTTTATATAACTGAAATAACTTAGTAATGTTTTTCATTGCGAAGCATACCACCTTTTTCGTATTCTACAATAATTTCTTGTAAAGGTTGATAAATATCTCCGTTATTTGTAATCAGTACTGCTTTTTCGTTATTTTCAGCATATTTTCTGTATAACTTTTTCAATCGTTTTAGCCCAAGGATATTTTCATATTCAGATGCTCCTCCTCTATCTTTGAGTCGCTGTAGAACGAGATCCATATCCGAATCAATTATATATGTCAAATCAGGTTCTAAGCACATCCCATATGATATGTTCGTAAACACACTCTGTGCCATCCAAACTTTTGCAAATAGTTGTTGACAGATAGCCCACCGATCTAAAAGTATGATTTCATCAGCTTTATTCATTTTTTTTACTTCCTCAGACCACCGTATTAAATCAAAAGACATAATATATGAACCTATTATATTAAGTTCATGGTTTTGCCCAGGACATTGCCTTAGGTATTCTTCTCTAACCTTGTTATAGTAGAGCATAAAATCAGAATCCGCACGTAATGCTTTAATAATTTGTACAGATTTACCAGATTCCGTTAGGTATTGTTTAAACTTGTTTAAAAGTGTAGTTTTCCCAGTACCATCAATGCCTACAAATGCAATAATCATAATAAATGTTCCTCCCTACTATAGATTTAGACTTTTCACATAAACTGGACTTTTCTTTTTCTGCAACCATTTCGCTTTGCTACAAATTTTCTCTTCATATTCCTGAAGAGAGATTCTACCCAAGATAAAATCCTCAAGTGGATATATTTCTTGATTGGGGTGTTTACCGTAAAAAAGTTTATAGCTATTCGCAATACACTCTTGATAAAAGCCTGTCGCCCTTGGGTGAGCTATATGTATGTTTTCTGCACGGGAATTTAAGAAAAAAACCATTTGTTCTTTCCATAGTCGATATCCTAATTCAAAATGCTCAAAGCCCCATACTTGAAAATCGCAGTCGAATCGATTTTTCATTAACATATTCTTATTCATAGCCATATTTCCTGAAAATGTAGCCAACCAGCACAAATTGCTATCAGTTAACCCGTCATTATCAAAAATTGATGAAATAACTCGATAGTAAATTGCTTTACGGCGAGATATTTTTTCTACTGCTGTATATAAGTCTGCAACATTTTCATATGTCTCTGTAACTAGACCAATGCTTAATAAATTAGCATTAGTTCTAATTATCTCTAAATGTGCGTCAATAAAATCTGGTGCTGGTAGACGATCGCAATCACAAAAAATAAGATATTCACCATGAGCATGTTCTATCGCCACATTTCTCGTAAATGCGCGTCCGTAATTTTCTTTATTTGCAAAATAGCGTATTTGCAACATCGGGTAACGAGCAATGACCGCTTGGTCACTTTCTGTAGAACCATCATCTACAATAATAATCTCAAAGGATTCATTTGTTGTTTGGCGGCTAAAATGCCACAATACAGAATCCAGCGATACAAACTGATTATATACTGGTATCAACACACTGACCATTACTATCTCCCTTCCACTCCATTTTATTGAGGGAATCTAAAATCACATCTATTAGCCTCTCTCTAATTACAGCAGACATTACAAGCCCATCTTTATCATCAATAAAAGAAGTCTTTTTATTTGTACATAAATCTTTCCGGTTTATGAATGCATATCCATCATAATCTTCCATTAGTTGTTTTATATCAAACTGTGCCACAACCTTCAATAACTCTGTGGATAACACAATTCCCTTACTTCGGTTTAAAATGTTACCAAGAATAGTACACTCTTTCTCTGCCCAATCGTATTTTTCATAAATATCACAAGTGTCAATAGTCTGCAAAGATTTTTCGTCTGTGCTTAATCTGGTCCATAATCTACTTTGTTCAGGGAATAGCAATAGAGCATTTGAAAACCAGTCTTGATGCTTAAGGATCAAATAATTTCCACAACCAGAACCAATACCAATTATGTTCGCTTGCGGCTTAATTTCCTTAATATGGTTGATTACTCTGAACAGTACTTCTTCCATGCGTTCAAAGGTAAGTTCACAGCTTGTCCACCCACTATCACCAGATGCTGGAAAATCAAACATACATAAACTAAAATCTTTTTTTATTTTATCTGCAATTTGAGAAAACAAAAAACCAGGTCCTGATTTGTTTTGAAACAATCCATGGACAAAAACAACAAAATCTTTAGTAATTTCATCTGACACAACTTTTACACATACTCTTTTACCCTGCACGGATAAAAAATACTCCTCTTTTCTTTTACTACCGAACTGTACATTCCTACTATGCCATTGCTGTAAAGCGGATGACACTTCTTCAAACCAAGCTGCTCTTGTAAAGAGGTGGTCAGCATTGTTAATTGAGAATAATTCCCACCCTTGGTCTTCCCAAAAAATTCTACTATTACTAGAATAGGGGTCAGCAGTTGAATAAATACCAAAGAATTTAACTGTATTCAAACTGTTGTTAATAAAATAATTATTATATTTCTCTACTATCATCAAATTACACCATGCGCCAAATTCGCTATCGTACACCATTTGACCATTACGAATCTTAGGGCGTTTAATTTTTTCAAGGCACTGTTCCTCAACGCAAAGACCATTACAGGATAACAATGCATAAACGTCACTTCTCTTTGTAGATGCATGAAAAGCAAATTTCATACCTTCACTAAATCCAATATAAATAACTTTGTTAATTGCGCCAAAACACTTTAGAAATTGATTTGTGATTTCATTAAGTTGATCTATGAAAGAATCAAAGTCATTATCAGCGTATCGACCAAAATTAGAACCGCCACCAACAAAATCAAAACGTAACACGTTTATTCCTTGATTACATAAATCTCTAGCGATGCGAGTAAACATTGCCCTTGAATCCCCTCTATCACCAAATATACCAGGGACCAAAATCGTGACATATGAATTTGAAAGATTAAAATCGGTATGATATACTGCATTTATCATTTGAAAATTATAACGAAATTGCAATGTTATCTCATTAGTTTCATAATTAATTTTCATACTTACTAACCATTGCAAAAATATATTCGATTGAAGATAAATTATCTACTGTCAATTCATCATCATCAATTTCAATTTCAAAACGATCCTCGAGATGAGATATAACTTTTAAGATTCCCAAGGAGTCCAGACCAAAATCAAATAGATTGATTGTCTCATCTGGTAACTTTTTACCAATCACTTCTTCAACAATTTCTATAATTAGTTCTTTTTTTATCATGAAAAATCATCCTTTCTTATGATGTTAATGAATAGAAATCTTTTGAGTTTATTACCTTTATAAGAAGTCTAAGATAAGGCTTCATTCCAGGCATTCTAATCAGATACTTAATATTTTCGGCATGTCTAGCTAATTCAATAACACAATGAACTTTCATTAAATAGTGGAGTCTGCATAATAAATCCTTTGTGACAACATCATTGAAGTAAGAATCAAGGAAACCTGATACATACTGATACCTCACAGACATCATCTCATAAGTGCTTGAACCATAATAAAATATCGATAATACTGTATTCGCCACATCCTCTAAGGCATCGCCGATTCGCATACTATCAAAGTCAATTAAACATACTTTATGCTTATCATAAATCATATTTTCTAGTATTGTATCGCCGTGGATAATAGCCGGCCTATCAATAAAAAAGCTATGTACAATATCATAAATTTCATCTTCACAGCTAAGAATTTCATCTTTGAGTTGATATGAATTTTGATAAAAAAAAGGAAATATGGATTCTGCACACCGTAGCTTCTCTTGTGTGCTGACAAGCCCTGGAATAAGGTTCACTGAAGCAACCGAATGATAATCTCGTAGCGAATTTGCAACCAATAGATAGTTATTCGCTTCAGGGTTATTACCCTCTAAATACTCAAACACTACATAATACCCATTATTATATCCTATTTGAAATTCATGTGTATCCTTTCTTCTTAGCGGACATCCCACCGCGATACCAAGGCCACTCAATAAGATATAGTATTGCCATACTTGTGTTAATTCGAACAGCTCAAGGGCTGTAGAATAATACTTAACTATGTAGCGCTTATTATCATAGTTTTGTATTAAATAATTTTTGCGGAACATTAATCGTTCAATTACTTTAACTTCAAAAGCTGATAAACCATAATATGAATTAATTCTCTCTATTAGAGCCACATCCATAATGCTCAATTACCCTTCCTCTCAGATCAAAACTTGGTTATGCTTTTCCAGCAGACCTAACACGACTATCTGGATTTCTTTTTATTTTCCCATTATAAGTTCGTTCAATCAGCTCTACACAATTAATTTGTTTAGGAATTTTGTATCCACTTAACTTACTTTTACAATATGTTAAAAGAAGATCTGCTGAAAAGCAATCTGTCTCTTCTACCACAATGTCTGCATGTACTTCTTCTCCTAATAAATCGTTTGGCACCCCATACACTTTAGCTTCAAGGATGCCTCTAAAACAAGTGATGATTTCTTCAACTTCCTCTGGGTATACATTCTGCCCACCTGAAATAATTATATTTTTCTTTCTTCCCTCTAGATACAAGAATCCATCCTCTGAAATATACCCCATGTCTCCTGTATAAAGCCAATTATTTACAATAGCAATCTTCGTCTCCGCATTGCGCCGATAATAGCCTTTCATTTTTCCTTCACTATTGACAATGATCTGACCTACCTTACCTCTACGAAGCTCCTCACCACGATCGTCAACAATGCGAATTTGTACATCAGGAATTGTAATGCCAACAGATCCCGCCTTGCGGATATAATCCATAATAGGTAACGTTGTCACCCTAGGTCCAGCCTCCGTCAATCCATAAGTCTGTATAAATGCAACGGATGGGTACTTTTGAAACAACACATGCAGAAGTTCTTTTGATACAGGACCACCTCCAAAACAGATTATCTTAAGAGAAGAGATATCATAGGATGACTTATTACATTTGGATAGTACAAATAACATTGTTGGTACAGCTGTATAATTCGTAACTTTCCATCTTTCAATCATTCTAAAAAAATCTCCTATAATAAAAGGTGCATTATTTATCACAATGGTTGAACCTAAATAAACATGGGCTAAAAATTGTGCTGTATTACAGTATCCAAACATCATGGGCAATTGTACCAAACTGACCTCATTCTCTGATAAACCTAAAGATACACAATGTGCTTTTATATTATGCAAAAGGCCATAATTCGTTAACATAACACGTTTTGGTTTTGAAGTTGTTCCAGACGTATGTAATAATGCAACAACATCTTCCAACTCTTCCTCATTAGTATCCTGATTTTCACCTACTACATCTTTTACATGCCACTCCTGTACTCCAATATCTTCATTTAATACGAGAATACTAGTACTAAGGTTAAAGGTGTCGATTGTCTCAACAATTTGATAAACACATTCTGGCACAGTAATGATAAGGCAAATATTACAGTATTCTATCATGCTTCTAAATTCTTCCATTGTAGTTCCCATAGAAAAAGGGGCAACAACCTTATTGGCATATAAACATGCAAAATAGCTTACAGCGTAATGGATTCCATTAGGTATAAAAATTCCACAAATTCTCCCAGAAGAATGATGCTTTATTTCATTACTCAAACTGATTGCTTTTTCATACCATTGACGATAAGTGTAGCACTTTTCGTTGCTAATAACTGCCACCTTTTCTGATAGTCTATGTTTAGATAACAAGTCACAAATCATATTTCCCTCCTCCTATTCATTTATACCAATCTTTGAATGAACATAATCGAATGTTAAATTTTCCAACTGTTTTCGATCTATTTTTCCATTAGGGGTTATCGGTATATCATATGTCACTATAAGATAAGTAGGTATATAATTATGTGGTAATTGCTTATTCATATGCTCATACAATTCAGCCTGTGTTGGTTCTCCATATTCTTTACGATAATCTACATATACAACAATTTTTCGTGTTGCTCCAAAAAATGGAGCAATTGCAACTGCGCGCTTAACACTCTTGTATTGCATGAGACAGTGTTCGATTTCACCTAATTCAATTCTCGTACCATTAACCTTTACCTGAAAATCAATTCTTCCAAGTAAGCGAAGATTTCCATCTGGTTCATATAACACTAGATCACCTGTTTTATAAATGCGCTGTGCCGGATCATCAATCCATGGATTTTTAAAAAATCGCTCAGCAGTAAGTTCAGGTTTGTTATAATATCCATCTCCAACACCGATTCCACCTAGATACAATTCCCCAGGGAACCCTATTGGCATCAATTGCTTATTTTTATCAAGTACATATGCCTTTTGATTATACATTGGTCTCCCATAAGGAATGCTTTTCCATTCCGTTGGTATATCATCAATAGGATAATATATCGTTGAATCCATTGAAACTTCTGTTGCTCCCCCCATACTTACTAACAATGCCATGCTATTCAAACGTTTAAAGTCACTTGGCAATGTCAATGGTATCCAATCTCCACCAAGTAAAACCAAGCGGATAGAGTCTATATGTTCCGTTTTTCTGTGTTCACAACATCTACATAATAAATCCAAGAGAACAGGGACAGAATGCCATATTGTAACCTGATATTTCCGAATTAACTTTAACCAATGGAAAGGCTGTTTTTCCATTGCTGCATCAGGTAAAATGATTGCTCCACCAACCATCAACATACCCCATACATCATAAGCGCACATATCAAAACTTACAGAGGATACTGCAAGTGTTTTATCCTGAGAAGTTACCGAAAAGCGTACATTAAAATCATGAAAATTATTAACTCGTCCAATATGATTGAGAAGTGCACCTTTGGGTTCTCCAGTTGAACCAGATGTATAAATCAAATAACATGGATCTTCTGGATTAACTGTAATTTTGGGGTTCTCTATTGAATAACTTGACAGTTCTCTTCCGCCAACATCAATTATTATTTTTGAGAGTCCTCGTTTAGAAATAAAATTATCTTCAAGTTCAACATTTGATTTCATCACTACAAATCGTGTTTGAGAATCGTCTAAAATATATTCAACCCTTGATTCCGGATATGATGAATCAATAGGCAAATAAGCACAACCTGCTTTTAAAATTCCAAGTATTGCAATGATATATTCCACAGACTTGTCAGAATATACTGAAATAATATCACCTTTTTTACTCCCTAATTCTAACAGTCGATATGCCAACTGATTAGCCATTTCATTTAAAGTTTGCCTATTGAGTTCTTTATCTTCGTAATATACGGCAACAGCCAGTGGATCCTCTAGAACCCGTTGTTCAAAAAGTTGATGCAGACAACTTTCTCTAGGAAATGAGCTTTCTGTTTGATTCCACTTATTCACTAATATATCTTTTTCCAGTTCATCTAGATAAAATATTCTAGATACAACCTGCTTTGGTTCCTCTAGAATTGAACGAAGAAATTGCCTATAATGGCTTGCCATATGTTCTACAATATATCTATCGTATAAATCTGTCCGATAGATGATATTCAACTCAACCTTATTAAAATCAGATACAATTTTAAAACGTAATTCCGGTAGATTACCGCTCTCTAATGTTGATAGGCACGTAGTATAGTCACTACCAAATTCAAAAAGATAACCTGTTTGCATTGATATATATTGTAGACTTTCCAACAAATTATCACGTTTTACATAAGTTTTAGATTTATGTCTACACAAATCTAAAACAACATCTTGAAATGTCGTCATCTCATCAAAAGATATCGTTTCTACCATCACTCTAACTCTATCTAATTCAGGCAACATCCCTATCCCAGTTATTTGATAATTCTGCGTATAACGCACCATTAAGCACAGATAAATGCTAAAGTAAATGTATTCCTCTTTTATGCCATTAGCCAGTACATTCTGAGGTATCTTCTCAATAGAAAGTCGAACAGTATCATATGTTTTTTCTTGCTGAATAGAAGGGACCCGTTTATATAGTTCAAAAAAACCATCTTTCTTTAAAGACAATTCATCTCTTAACTGGATAATAGCCATTTCATTCGTTTCCATCTCTCACAAAATACCTCCCGATAGAATTTTTTTCACACCTAATAACCCAGTATAGGGTAATCATTGCAGATTCGACTCACTTGTTCAAGTACCCTGATACGAACCTCATCTTTTATAACAAAGTTGTCCAATTCATTACCGTGAATATTTTCAAGTACATCTGCTATTAATTGCGCACAAAGATCCATTTTTTGTGGAGGTATTTTTCTTTGAGAGATACTATTTGTACCAATTCGAACCCCCACAGGACGCCTTATCGCATGTATATTCTTTGTATTTGGCACGCTATTTTTGTTTACGATTATACCGCATTGTTCTAACGCTCTCTCTGCAACATCACCAGTTATCCCTTTTTCTGAAAGATCAATTAATACAATATGGTTATCTGTACCTCCAGATACAATACTAAACCCTCTTTTCTTCAAGCTCTTTGCTAACTCTTTTGCATTCTCAACGATACGCTGCATTGTTTCTTTGTATTCTTCTCTCATAGCCAAATCCAATGCAATGCCCTTCGCAGAGATAAGATTCATCATAGGCGCTCCCTGAAAAAAAGGAAACACTGACTTTTGCAGATGCTTTTCTAAAGATAGATCTTTATCAAAAAGTTTCATATTCGCATCTTTTCCTGATAAAATCAAACCCCCACGTGGCCCAAAAATTTGCTTATGAGTACAAGTAGTAGTGACGTGCGCATAATCAATTGGAGATTCATGTAGCCCTGCTATTACTAATCCTGCTATATGAGAAATATCAGCAAGTAAGTAAGCCCCAATTTTATCAGCAATCTTTCTAAACCTCTTAAAGTCAATCTTTCTACAATATGCTGTTGTTCCACAAATAATTAATTTAGGCTTATACCGTATGGCAAGACGCTCAACTTGTTCATAATCTATCAAATAATTCTCATCTAAACCATATTGAACAACTTGAAAGTTTGATCCCGAATATGACACTGACGCACCATGTGATAAATGTCCACCCGAATGCATGTCCATTCCCATGATTACATCTCCTGGTTTCACTAGCGAATACGTAACTATTTCATTTGCTGTTGTTGCAGAATGGGGTTGCACATTTGCATATTCAGCCTTGAAAGCTTTTTTTGCATTCCTAATTGCATATTCTTCAATTTTATCAATTTCAATACACCCTGCATGATATCTAAGATGCGGATATCCTTCAGCGGTAATATTCACGGTGGGCATTCCCATACATGCTAAAACACTTGGGGGCACTAAACTGCAAGATGCAACCATCATCAATACAGACTTTTGCCTTTCATATTCGTGTTCAAGGGTTTGTAGGAATCCTGGATTTATTTGCCCAATTTCAGATACACCATTAAGGAACAATCTATATAACTTATTATTCATACTGTCTACCTCGTTCTTTTATTTGTTTATAATTTCACTATGTTATTCAATTATGCTTTGCACTGCAACAACAAGATCTCCAATTGTCTGATATTTATTATAAATTATTTGCTTGTCATCAAATCGAATACTAAACTCTTCTTCGATTGCTATTATTATTGAAATAAAAGCAATTGAGTCTACACCTATTTCTTCTAACTTAGATTCATCATGAATTATCTGATGAAAATCCAGCTCTTGTTTGATAATTTCTAAAATTTTTTCTCTCACATCGCTCACCACCATTCTTTAATACATACCTTGGAAATTTCTAAATCATAAAAAATCTCTATACTTCAAGCTTACATAATATCTCAATTACCTCCTGTTCAATACCTGCAATCAGCCTTACCATAGAACTAATTTCCGAAAACTTATCATCCATTCCACTTAAATATTGCTTAGTCAACCTAGCCTGAATAATCTTCCATAAAGTAACACCATCCAGCAACAGATTAGATGCTCGATCCAATCCATTACTCCCGGTGACTTTATAAACATAATCTAGCATCCATGCATATGCATGCCGGCTCAACGATATCTTTCTAATTCGATCTAAAATAGGGACGGCATGTAAATCTGATTTAAACTCATCAAATTCACAGTGTATATCCATTCTATTTTCAATGTCGTCTGCCAACTTGTGGATGTTTAAAAAGTTCGTCTTATTACAATTAACCAATTGCATATCATCCTGGATATATTGCCAATAATCATATGAACTAAGGTTCTGAATAGGATTGGTCAATACTACCTTACCGCATCTATTCATGCCAGAAAATAGGTCCTGACTTGATGTACTAAAAACTTTATATTTCAAATAAGGATCCAAACAAGTATACTGGTCTGTTTGTACATCATAACCAAGAATTATCAAGCAATGGAAAAAATGATGTTTCTGATAAACTTCAGACCAAGGTGAATAATATAAATCAAAATTACCTAAAAAAGGATAGTTGAAATCGTGAAAACTACCGGTATTAAGGTCTATGTTCTGCCTATCAAAAGGCAGCATAATCCAAGAAAAACCATGAAACCTTTCAACCCTTTTACATACATCAACTTCATTTACTACATCCATACATTGTCCAATACGTTCTTTATTAGCCTCATACTGCAATGCCCAATTTCCACCAGATATCATCTGGTAATCCCTACCATAATATTTTGCAATAGTAGCCACAGAAATATGAATACAATTATAAGCGCTTTCATTATCTATTCGAGCAAGCGTAACCACAAAGCACCTCCATACTTTATTAATAAGGTAGTTCCTTTACACCTTCTAGTAATAGTTCGTTATGAATCTTAAGTTTAACGTCGGGACTAAAATACTTTTCAAGCATACTCTTATCTTTACAAAAAAGCCTTTCCCAAAAACTTTCTTTCCACTCATAGCCCTCTTCATTATCTAATCCGAGATGATTTAAGAACGTAACATCTGGAATATCTAAATTCATAAATGTTAATATTGTATTATCATCAAAAACCTTAGCTGTGTAATAGAATATGTACATAATGTATTTTTCTACTTGATATTTACGACAGATTGCTTCAAGTTCTTTCCAAGAAATACTATCTTTTTTTGTTTGGATAAAACCGTATATATCCACAAAATATTTCAAACGGTATGTATGCTCTTTATGAATCATATAAACCGAATTCATGTCATAGTACATATGTAAACACATATGTAGTAACATATACTCATCTTGAAATGTTTTGATTACATATCCCTTATAATCAAATAATTGAAAATTCTTTATTAGCTCATCTATATTCCACTTGTCATCCTCGTCGTGCCAATAAATATGGAAATTAATATCTAAATTAATAACAGGAACCAAGCTATTTCCCGTCATTTTCAAGAAAGGAGGCGACTGCTGGGTAAACGTTAAGTAAAAGAGTTCCTGTTGGCGAGTATACTGTTGTATAGAGTTATCATTTTCTCGAAACACTCCTTGGATGTAACCATTTTCTAAAAGAACACCTCTTACCTTTGAATAATCCGAACGTTTAATCAAGACATCCAAATCATTAGAGCGCCTATAACTCTCATCTAGATATGCTGCCTGAGCTGCATAAATACCTTTTGTAATAACATAATCGATACATAAATCTTCTAATATCTTTTTAATAGGTTCGAATTTCTTTAAGTTTTCAAGATATTTCTGTTTATATTTTTGCTTTATGATACGATTTACTAACCGTCCATTTTTATCGAGTTCCATTGAATCTGAAACCAAAATTCCAACATCATGTTGGTTTGCCAATTTCAACAAATCTTCATTGAGAGGGTATTTGGTGCAACGTGGATTCCGATTATTTATAAAGAAATCTCTAAGTATTTTAATTAGTTCTTCTTCTACAGTCATAGTTTGTCTCCTTCACCTTCAAGTATAGATACCTGTTAAAAAATAATTATAGAAATAACTTTCGGGCATATCTTTCGTCCAAAGAATATTCTGGCTTCTGCATCCCCCACACCTCAGCAGATTTATGCATTAACACAATAATGAATTGCCTCCAATAAGGTTCCAAATCGTTAATCTCTTCCCCTGATATCATCTTACCCAGCCTTAATTTTTCCTCTAAAGCAAGCAATTTTACTTTCTGTTCTCCCTTCAATGGAGGCATTTTATCCATTGGTTTTGATGAACTTATTTCGGTCTTTCGACTTTGTTCAATATTTTTATAGTTCTTTTCATATACATGCAGGCTTCCTACAAAATGCTTATATGTACCTAACTCCACTCCTAGTTCATTCGCAAGCATTTCTTGTAACATCGTAAAACTAAACACATCATAAGGCAGACCCAGATACAAATCATTGGAACGCATATATGTTATACAATACAAACGTTCTTGCCGTAAAAGATACTGTATTGTACATGTACATGGTATATCTTTCGATCCACTATACAAATCATGTTGTTCATGAATTGAAAGCACAGCTTGACGTGTATCGAGATCTTTTTTTAGTAACTTTATTATGTGTTCCCATGCTGATTTTCCCGACTCATCTGATGCAAATATCCTTTTCCCATATGCACCATACAATACCTGCTGATCGTCTGAAAATCTTGGATACATCTTGCTATAATACTTAATTATTTCTAGTTTATCGCTCCCTCTTAAATACCATAAAAACTCTCCAATGTGAAAATACATTGATGGGTTGCGTCCACTTATATTGATTAAACGATTCCTTGCATTGGTTAATTCGAATCCAACCCCCGTAAGCTCCTTTACTTCCATGCCTCTCGGTGCACATGAAAGTGCTTCGCTTAAATCGTTAGAATATTTTATATATACTTCTTCAAGAGAATCAAATCTTTCCATAATTTTTCCTTTCATAATTTGTGTAAATGCTTTGATAAAATAAAACAGATTAACCAGAACGATTCTCGTGTGGTTATCCTTAAGGTAGTAACCTCCTGTGAATTAGATTTGCGTTTTTCTTGGAAGTGGGCGCTTTCACAATCTAATTCTACTGTGAGGTATCCTTTTTATCAAAATTCAGTTTGTTTCATTAAAGGAATGCTCCTTTATCCCCTTAAAATGAATTTTAATGTTATTTATTCAAGCTTATTCATATTCTGGTCAATTGTTTATATATTAAATTATTTATGTTCTAATTTTAGAAGTACATACTTGTACAAGTCTAAGAAAGTGACAAAATCTGTATTGATAAGACTTTCATCATCAAATTCAATATCAAACTTCTTTTCTAAATTTACTACTATAGCTACAAAAGTAATTGAATTAATCCCCACTTCTGTCAATTTATCGTTTAATGAAATATTTCTATTATTCATTTTTCCATCAATACATGAAGCAATTATGTTTAAAAAATCCAATTCAATTTCATCTCCAGAAGTTTGAACTGATATATTGCCATCTAGATTGATACTATTTTGTAGTGCTTTATAATCGACCTTACCAGTTGATGACATTGGTATGTTATCTATTTTTATAAAGAGATCAGGTATCATATAACTAGGTAAGTTGTCCGAAATATGTTTTCTCAGATATTCATCTTCAATAACTTTATCTGCTGTATAAAATACGCAGATTCTCTTTTCGTCGTCCTTTACATCCTTAACTACAGCGATTGCATTATAGATGTCAGTATAACATGAAATAACTGCTTCAATTTCAGCCATCTCAATCCTATGACAATTTACTTTAACCTGTCTATCATTTCTGCCTTTAAACTCAATCGACTTATCGGAATGCATTATGCCTAGATCGCCAGTCCTATACATTCTTTGTCCATTAATAATCATAAAACGCTCTTTTGAAAAATTTTCGTTATTTAAATATCCTCTAGCAATAGCTCCACCAGTGATGAAAATTTCACCAATTTCTCCATTAGGAACATCACCTAAATTCTTATCATAAATACCTATATCATAGTTAGGTAATGGCTTTCCAATTGGTGTATTGAAATTATCATCAGTAGAACATTTATGATAAGTTGCAACAACTGTCGATTCACTGGGTCCGTACATATTATATACGCTTGTATACTTTACCAGATTTGTGTAATAAGGTAACTTTAGTACATCTCCGCCACTGATTAATACTCTTAAAGTATCCATTGGATCTAGTTTATTTAGCTCATTTAGGATCAACGGTGTCGTTGCTAAAAAAGTAACGCTAAATTCATCTACAGCCTTCTTGATTAATCTTGGGCTCTGGGCTACATTATTCTCAATCATCACTAAACAACCGCCTGATAACAACATAGAAAATACCTCTTCAGCAAATCCATCGAAGAAGCATGGGGATAACTGAATCATTCTATCCGAACTTCTAACTTGAAATATTTCTTTAAAAGATCTAATATAGGTAATTACGTTTCTATCTTCAATCATAACTCCTTTAGGTTGTCCAGTCGTACCTGATGTATATATAATATAGGCTAAATTTTCATTTTTTCTATTGCATGGTACCCTTGTTGAATTCTCATGTTCATAAATGCATTCAAGGCTGATTGGATTGAGCTCAGAAAATGTCTCTGCGTCAACTTTATTTGCAAAAATAAATCTTGAATTCGTATCACTAAGCAAAACATTGATTCGGTTCCTAGGTGTAACAGGGTCGATGATGAAATACGCTCCACCAGCTCGCAATGTTCCGAGAATACATGCTATCAACTCAAAGGATTTCTCTCCAATAATGCACACAATCTCTTCATTTTTAATACCATTTTCATTTAAATACCTAGCAAAATTATTTGATTTCTCATATAGTTCTTTATAGCTAAGTCTATGACTTTTTGATACTAGAGCTATATTTAGTGGGTTTTCTAATGCCATTTTTTCAAACATACAAAAAATATTTTCATTATGTATCATTTGCATACATCCTTTTCTATTGTATTATGAAATAGTTGCTTTGACTCTAGATGCCAGATTCCTTTCTTCAATAGATAAATTCCAGATTGTAGAATCTAGTTCTTCTAATGTTGCTTGTTTCATTGATAATCTTATGAAATGCCTTCTTATTATCTTCCATTTACTTATACATTCCCATAGATCAACATCACTTTAACCAATTATCTCTCCAACATATCTCAATAAATATACAGAGCTATCTTTGAGTGGGTTCTTTCTTATCTTCGGATGTTCTACTGGTTTCTGCTTTTTCAAGTGTTTGATTTCACTTGAAAAATGCGAATACCGGCAGATGGCAATTACCCAAAGTCTAGAAAGAACCTTTGAGTGTACATACGCTTCCTAAATTATCAATTATATGTAACTACATAAAGATCACCCCTGTAACCTTGGAACTCTGCTTTGATATCAAATTTCTCTTTTACATTGTACTAAGTTTTATCATGCCATCTATACATTCATTATTAGAAAGAAAGTCCATGTCCACCTGTATTGCTTTATAATATTCAAGAATGACGATTGATAGATCGTCACGTTTGATAGCGCCATAATTTCCAATTTCCTACTTAATTTGGTCAAATCTAACCCATATAACACTCATAAAATCTATGCGGCTAAACAAATTGTATTTTATACTTAATTTTTAGACCAAAATATAATTAAAATCCTTTCCACCAAAAGCTGGAATTTAGTTTTCAAGACTATTAAGCCAAGCTTTAGTTTCTTTTATCCTGTAAGAGTTTCCATTC
>Ga0255360_1000089_pt1 | contig 25681 bp, 27 predicted proteins | sample GFST50metaG_FD_186004 | JGI IMG/M metagenome (GOLD analysis project Ga0255360, IMG submission 186004) | Peat soil microbial communities from Stordalen Mire, Sweden - G.F.S.T50 | ecosystem: Environmental > Terrestrial > Soil > Wetlands > Peat | place: Sweden: Norrbotten County, Stordalen Mire... | reverse complement strand
AGGTAAAAGAAGGACTAGCCTCTACTACAGACATAAATATTAATCATCCAAAGCTTACAGGAGAAATTCTAACTGGATCTTTAGAACCTATGGCAGTGTACTTGATGAATTTGCTGAGTTTTGTAAGGGTAGAAAGGAGCAATAGAAGGATTTAATGGCTTTAGCTTTGATTGAATTTATGTAGCATTACCAATAACTAGTGGTATTTTAGAGAGCCTTTGTTATCGAAGGCTCTCTCATCAAAATTGCTGCTTATACCCTAGTTTACTGTTTTTTGTTCAATATAAACTACGTCAATTAAGTTCTTTGACTAAATCTGCCCATGTTTCTACATTATTTTCTTTAGTTAAGATATTGTCCTTTATGTAGATAAATCTATAATTTCCAGAAAGAAATCTAATATGCATATCAATTATTGCTTCAACTACAGTTTCCATCTCTTCAATTGAAAATGATTCGGCATGTAATAGGCATATATTTTGGAGCACATCTCCAATTAAGTATGCCCACCTTGGAACACTCTTTTCATTGTTTAAGTTTTCAATATTTTTCTCCAATAGAATCCATTCCGTATCCTCCTCAATAAATGGGAAGACAGCTTTATATACATCATAAACGCCATCACCTCTCCATTCATACGTATTCTTTCTTTTTACTAGTAGGTTTATAATTCTATTGATATATTCGGTAGTATTTTTAGGTCTGTTATTTTTAAGTAGATTTATAAAGGAACAGCATTCCTCCCATATGATCTCTCCGCTATCGAATAGTTTCTCTATATAAATGATACACTCCTGATAATTCTCAGGTATAACCTTTGGTTTTTTTTCAAGTGTTTTCGAATATACATGGTAATCTTTTACTTCGCTTATATGTAAATAACGGTCTAACATTTCATTAGGATAATTATTCTCTTTAAAATAATCTATTATTGCATCTTTAAGATTACTTATCTCCTCTTTATCTGTATAGCTGTCACCATCTAAATTATCATAAAGAAAGCTCCATAAAACTACTGTGTCCTCTAGTTCAATTGAACCAGCCTCTAATAACTCCTTGAACAATCCGGAAAGAACGTAAATCTTATCTTTTTTACTGATATTTCTTGAATTTAATATATCACCTACACAGCTTATTGATTCTTTTACTGCTGCTCTAGAAAAAAGCACATCAAGTTCTAGACCTATACGATTATCAGCAAATTTGTTGACTATCTCTGTAATTTCCATTACCCTACTAAAATATAGCTTCCACCTTTTGAAATCATATTTAAAAAGCAAAGTCAACCATTCTAATAAGTCAAATAAAATATATTCCTTATGTCCAGAGTACCCAATGCTAAACCATTTATCCCACTCTTTTATAAAATTCAAATATTGATTATCCATGCTTATATTTTTACAGCATTTGAATATATCTTTTATGATATATCTTCTTTCATCAACACTCAATCTCCATAATTGCCCTTCAGTACTTGAAACATTTCTTAAATATGCCACCAGTGTTTTTCGCTCACCTCTATCATGCAAAAACGGGATTAAAATTGGTGACAGGGAGTAATCCCATAAGCCATCATGGTTAAGCGAATTTGCCATATCCTTAAATATTTCAAATGCAATTCCTTGAAACTTGTTATCTTCATAAGCTTCTCCAAGACTTATAGTTTTCAACAGTATATCCTTAATAAACTCTGAAATTGATAAATGATTGGTATGTCTATTCTTCCAATTTAAAATAGCTTCAAGTAATAATTTATATTCTGATTCAAAACTCTTTCGATCAGAGTCTACATTAAAGTAGTACCCTATCTTATAATTTGTTTTAAGAATAAATTTTAATAATTTTTTCTCTAAATCTTCTAAATGAATATAAAATTCACCTATAACATTATCAATGTTCAAGCACTCATCTTTGTTGTAACCTAATATAAAAAATAGATTACAGTAGGCTTTTAATTTGTATTCTGTTGGATATTCTGTTTCCCACTTCACATCTCTCAAGTACTCAAAATTTTTCTTTGATATTATATCCTGTATAGCTTTCAACTGCTCAAATCTACAATGCTGTATATACCAAACCCCAATTTGTAAAATAATAGGCTTATTAAAATCCTCAATAAATATGCTATCAATTAGATCAAATAAATAAGACCAATAATTTTCTTTTGCCAAAGCCTCTAAAAAACTAAAAAACACTTCTCCGGTGGGTATAATAAAATTCTCTGGAACAGTTTTTTCAATATCTATATTATCAAAGTCCGTAGATGCTTCAAACCATCCTTTCAAATATAACTCTAGAAAGGAATACTCATTCTTATCAAGGTTTGAAATATCTTTATCGATTTTTAATGAAAATTCGCAATACCTACATATTCTACCAAAGTCAGATAAAAGACGTTGTTTACTTTCATTTAACAAAAGGTTTGTATTATCATTTCCAATAAACAACTTGGCAATATATGTAATATCCATACTTTTAAAATGGTTGACTATTACTGCTTTTGACCTGTTTATCTCATTCAGTCTATATAAATTTAATGCATCTTTAATAATCTCAGTAAGAACAGTAGCAGTATATTCTATTTCAACACTATTTAAAATTTCACTTTTATATAGATATCGAGACCTTCTATTTTCCTTATAAGTTTCGTCATTCCAAGTCATAGTTTTTTCAAATTGCTCAAATGTCCTTATTGCACAAAAGACGTTCACAATAAGCTCCCATCTCTGAGCTGTAATAGCAGATTTAATTGTAAACTCCAGTTGTTTTCTTATATCATTGAACGGCTGTTTTATAATTAAAGCCTCCATCATAAATTCAACATTAAAGTTCTCTGCAAGAATATACCCACAGTTCGTATCTTTTAGTAATTCATATACAACTTCATGTCTTTCAGAAATGTATTTTATCGCCTTTAAGTAGTATTTTGCTAGTGCTACTTTTACATTACTTACAGCCTCTTTATTATAAATGCTATTAATTTTCTTTTTTAAAAACACCCGTACATCATTAATATCAATTATAAATCCATCATCGTATTCGCAAATTAATGGAGCTAACTTACGCAGTATAAACTTCCAATCTTCCTCTGTAAAGCTTAATTCACTAAATATTTCACTTAAAATATCACTTGTAATTTTTGAAATAGAAAATGATAATATGCAGGCAAGTTTTATTTCTATACTTTCTTTTACTGGAACATTAATGTTTCCTATACAATGACTCCAAATTGCTTCATAATAATGATCGACTCCATCATTAAGCTTTCTAATTATCAATCTTTCCTCTAATTCCTTAATATTTAGACATGATTCAGCTTCTCTAATTGAAAATACCGCACTTAAAGTATTACCTTGTGATATCTTTTGAATAAGATCAATTACTAAACCCTTGTCAAAACATGTTTTATTGATAATTGATGCTTCATATAATTGAGATATATCTTCTCTAATTATCTTTGGTACCTCATAATAATCTACATAATCTTGGTTTTTAAACCATGTAGGGTATTCATCAATATATGCATTAATAGGTTGTCCTGCAATTAAAAAGCAAACATCTTGTGGGATACTTTCAGGACCACAAAACTTTCTTAAAAAATTATCTCCATCTTTACTTCTAGCCGCATGATCTATACCATCAATTGCAACAATAATTTTCCTTTTAAGCTCATTTGCTAGTTCACCTAAAATCCTTAGTGTTTCAGTTTGTAATTTTATATCATCCATCCAATCAATATATGGAATAATTTTAAATCTTGAATAATCATTAAATTTATTACAAATAAAGTCAAATATTTGAATAAATAAATCTCCCCATAATCCTCTATGTGAGCTATTACCTTTGTCTGCACCTATATAGGGTGATCCAGGTACTAAAGGTCTAAATGCATAAAATCTAAAATCAATAATATTTGCATATCCATTATACATATAGCTTACAATTGTAGTTTTACCCGCATTAGGTTCACCGGTTAAGAATACAGCCTTCTTATGAGTTTCCTTCAAACCCTTACTTAGGTCATTAGCAAAACCTTTTCTACTTTCAAAGAAGTCTGCTATAACAGTAATATTATGCTCACTGTATTTCTCATTTCCTCTTATGAACAAAGCTTTAATGACAGATTCATGAGTTACTTCTTCACTACTATTCCTTTTTCCATCCTTTGTTGTCCATTTGGGAAGCTCAGCTACTAAAGAATCGAATACTTTTCTAGATTGATTTATATCAATATTATATTTACTACTAATTAATGTTATTATTTCATCCTCTAGCGGAAATAGATTAGCTTCACCAAGCCTGAGATCAAAACTTTTTAAAAACTCTAGTCTTAAATCTTCTTTACTATTTTTTAGTCCATTTAATGATTCGATACATTTTTTCCATGCTTTTTCCCAATCATCACTTTCCTTCATCTTTATATCTGCTATTGATTTTGCTTCTTTGCTTGCTTCATGAACATACACCCAAAACTTGTCTAATGGTGGCCTTTTATATATTTCAGTATTTTTATTTCCGTACCATTCACCAGAAGAGCTTTTATTTGAAAATAACTGAACCTGAACACTTTTTCCGTGCCTAGTTTTTAACTCTTTCCAGTCTTGTGAAAATTGTGGCAGGTAGTCTTTTGTAAAGGTTTCAAACCCTAGTTTATTATCTTCTCTAGTATTTTTAACCTGGATACATTCTTTTACTTCGTTTTTATAAAGGATAACAACATCATCAAGCTTCTGTGATTCAGAGGATTGAAATGTAACAGATTTAATATCCGAGTTAGGAGAGATTAATTCAATAACATATTTCAATCCAACATACCATTCGTACCAATATGGCGTTCCATCTCCAGCACTTAAGTTTGTAGATTTTCTTTTTTTAGTCAAATAATTTCCTCCTTCACTTACATAGATATATAGTAATTACATATTACCATTTATCAACTATTTCTTTTCAAGTTCTAAATGAATATTTACATTCGTACAAAAATTCATTCAACCTACTTGTGTCTTTCAATACTCTTTCTCTTTCAATTTCATACTTAATTCTGCTAATAATTTCTTTTCATTTTGTTTATTACCATGAAAATCATAAATCATAGCACGATGCCTAGTAATATCAAAGGGAATTGACTCTCTTTTTCCATAATGTATTGTTAAATAACAATATAATATTTTGCCAAGACTTATGAGCAACCCCATATCCAAGTTGAAATGGAACATTTGAATTTATTACTTTTTTATCATCACTTTCATTTGGATTAATTATAGAAATATCATATATTAATATATCGCTTTCACTATTTTTTTTAATATTGTGTCCCTTAGCCTCATTTTTTGTATCTCTATCCGGAATAAATACGCTTTCTATATTTTCTTTATTCAATTCTTTTATTGCATTTTTTATAGCCTTATCGATAAAATAGAAATTAGCTTCTCTTGGCGAATCACTCTGCTATGAATAAAAAACTTTCATCTTATTTCCCCCTAGTTTATTAAATATATTCAACAAAATGAAGTAAGTTGCTTTATTTAAAAGAACATTGTAAGCTCAAATATATAAATAGCAATTAACAATTCCTATCTATTTGCACAAAAAATCATCTATATTATTTCTTATATGCTTTACTCTAGCTTCACTAATAACACCACATTTTTCATAGAACTTACTATCTGCTTCTCCAAGATTAGTTAAGAGATAAGATTTTGAAAAAGCCTCTATTGTTCCTGCCTTCTTGGTTTCAATATGCAAATCTATTTCTTGAATTGCAATCATGGCCGCATCGTCAACTATACAAGATATCTCATGAAGTCCAAAATATTTATACGCATCAATAGCCTCATTAATAAAAGCTGCTGATGTATTATAGAAATATTGATTAAATCCTCCATTATAAACTTCAGCCTCTAAAAACCATGAAACATAATGGTACATCAACCCCTTAGGAAGTTTTGTAACTATTTCATATTTCTGTTCATAATTATTTGCAATCTTTTTTTGAAGTATAAACTCAATTAGAGCATACTCCAGATCGTCGTCGTTAATAAACTTTAAAGTTTCTTCAGTTATTTCATATATTTTTTCTTCCATAACTTTCTCCTTTAAAATAAATATATTAGTCGATTGCGGAATACCGCAACCCTTGATTCGCCTATCTTTTAAGCCGATAGGCTTTTATATTTTCCTCCACTGTGAGAAAATAAATGTAACCACACAAAATATTATCCACAGAGGAGGAGAATAGCATGTTTTGCATTAATAAAACTAAACAACTTAATATTTTTGAACAGTTAATCGAACTTAAAGACCTTAGAAAAAAACAACCGGTAGGTTTTATCAAGCTACTTGCTGATAATTTTGATATCCAATCTTTTATTCCAGAATCATTCACTCAAAAATACTATGCTAATCTAGGTAGAGATAGGAAATATGATCTCTCATCAGTGCTATCTGCCTTAATACTAATGCAGATATTTCACATTCCTACTACTGTTTTATTAAATGTTTTTCTTATATTTTCTACTGAAATAAGAGAATTTTGTTGCTTCTATGATGGTATCCCTTATGAGTCCTTTTTCAGTAGATTCAAAACGGATTTTGAAGGTGATATTACTGGCTTATTTAATTCTATGGTTCCGCAAATCATTGATATTTGCGATGATATTAATAAGTCGCTTCCAGATGATTCACCTAATAAAAACCGTAATTCTGAGCTAATATATGATACCTCTGGCTTAAAACCAAGAGTAAAAGAAAACAATCCCAAAACTCTTGTCTCTGAAGTAAACAGAATGAAATCCTATGCCAAAGTTATAAATAACAAACAGTTCAATCCTTATGCTGCCGCATATAAAAATATGCCTAAATTTGCTCATGCAAACAACAGTATTAAATTAGATTTTGTAAATGGACATTTCGTCTATTTTTACAAATTTGGCCTCATTACTAATGGTTGGGGCATTCCTTTGAATTTCAAATTTTTTGATGAAGCTTTTTATAAACCTATTGATAAAGAATTTGAAACGCCTGAAGACCAAAAATATTGCTATGATAATGCTTCTCTAAAACCTGTAATTAAACCATTTTTAGAAACACTTAAGAATAACTCTACCTTTAAATTTAAGTCCTTTTTAGGTGACTCAGAATTTGATAGTTATGATAACTTTGGTTTTCTTCAACAATGTGGCTTTGAAAGAGTCTTTATACCTCTAAACCCTCGTAACCAAGCTAATAGTAAAATAGGTGATCTTGAATACGATGTCGAAGGTATTCCATTATGTCCATTAGACAAAACCCCATTTAAAGCCGAAGGTCCTTGCAAAGGCAAAAATAGAAGCTTAAGATTCAAGTTCACTTGCCCCAAATCCCGTAGGGATAAAAAAGGTAAATCCTATCATACATGTAAAAATCCTTGTACTGATAAAAAAAGTGGTCGTATGACTTATGTTTATCCTGATAAAGATTTTAGACTTTATCCTGGTGTTCAAAGAAACTCTAAGGAATGGGATGATGAATATCCTAATCGTGCATGTATTGAAAGAACTCTTTCTTCATTTAAATCTAACCCATGTATTGAATCACCAAGAACTTTAAGCACTATAACTATGCGTGCTGACCTTTGCCTAACGGCTATTTCTAAGCTCATAAATGTTATCCTAGCTTACGCTATAAATAAACCAGAATACATTAAAAGTATATCTAAACTTCTTAAAATAGTAGCTTAATTAACATAATCACATTATCCACATAAAAATCTTAATCAACATGCTCCGCATTGCCTTTTTTTCAAAAGGATATTTTGCGTGTCTTTTTTTGCACCTTTTCAATGAAAATTTCAAAAGTTATCCACAATTTTTATTTTCATATTTCCAAGCCCCTAAATAAATATATTGATTTTATATAACCTTTGAATCTGATTTATCTATATCTTCATGCTAAAACATATACCTCTACCCTAATAAATTGTCCAAAATACATACATTACTTGATATAATGCATTTTTACATATCCACATTGTACCATAATTACATATGATTTAAAATAAACTCAGATATGGTCTACTTATGATATTACATATTGAATTACATTAGGACGTACAAAATGAACCATGAATTATCATGGTTCTAGTTTCGTTTTAGTAAACACAGTTTTCCTTATAACTCAAATAAACCCTTAATATCAGTATTTTTCACATAATTCTGTTCATATTCACTAAGCTCATGCCTATGTACATTTATCTGGTTAGTTATTGAAATATAATTATTGACTGCCTTTAATATAGATCTTGCCGGACCAATAACTTTATCTTCTTTTAATACTATATTTACAATGGTAAAAGCACCCTTTACGTTTCCTGAGCAAACTTTTACTAAAGCATCTAAAGCTAATTTCCTCTGCTCTTGAACACCATTAGCAGGCAGATTTTCAACATCCTCTATAGCCTCTTCATACTCCCTTAAATATAATAATGCAATAATATGTATCTCAGTAAAGCTTCTTACATCAAAAACATCATCTCCAGCAGATTCTATCCCTAATCTACTAATTTCTTTTAATCCCTTCCAATCTTTCATATGTTGTTTTACATCACAAAGTGCCTCCAATGCATCCGTATTATCATGGTCAATAAATAAACATTCCTTCGCTGTATTCTCTGCTTTGATATATTCCTCTTGATGAATATAGGTATCCGACTTGACTCCTAGTGCCTCAGAGTCCTCTGGATTTTTTATTAGTATTGCATCTAGTGATTTTAAACATTCCTCATAATAGTCTCCGTAATGTAAATCTTTAGCGAACTCAAGCATTGAATCACGATCACTCATACCGCTAACAACGTTTTTAAATAAATCCATAACTGCAGATGATGCACTGAAAACAAGCTTAACTTTATCACCTATTCTTCTCCCCTTTGATTCACCGGCCAACTTAGCAAGAGAAAATCGTACTCCTCCGTGTTCCTCAATCCAATTAGAAAGAGCATGATATTCCTTTGGATAAGTATCCATCAAATACGGGATAATTGCTGTTTCAGACCAGTTCATTTGTTGAAATTCAGCATAATCCTCACTTTTCCAATCATTAAATCCAAGCCATCTTCCTCGACTAGTACGCACTATATTATCCTCATGATGGGCGATTTCATGAACCAGAGTACTAAGCATCTGCAGCCTAAGATATGGTTCAATTATATCTAACTTTAATTCTTCTCTATCATAAACATAGGCATAAATGAATATTTTACATGTGCCAGTATAATATGTTCCTAGTGTTGGTGGAGTAAATATTGGTCCTTCTTCATCAGCACAAATTCTTGCAGTAAACGGATCTCTAGTCTCTTCACAAAAGTTATCAGCTTTATCCTCTTGATATTCTTTTCCTAAACATAGAGTTATAGAATGAATACCAGATACTATATTGTGTGGCAACCTCCTTATAACTCCTAGCAAATCGTCTTTGGATGCAGGAAAATGAATATATTGACCTTCATCTAAAACCTTTATTTCAATTGTACATGGATTAAAGGGCTTGCTGTAAGCAATATTTCTATTATCTATCTTTCTTTTTAGAACTGTATTCTTTTTAGTAAATCTCTTTCGGAAAATCTCTTCACCAATCTGATTCAATCCCTCTTCTTTGACCTCTTCATTTGAATACTTATTTTTCTTTTCATTAATATATTTTCTAATATTACTATGGTAACTTCTTGACATCACATTCCCCCTAGATAATCATCAATAATCTTCTTCAAGTCAACTCTTTCAATCTCTACATTAACTAGATATTGTATAAAGAAATTCTCCACATCTTCATCCTTGCTTTTTGCTAATAACATAAAAATATCATGCCATACACCCACAAATCCATCATAGCTACAGAAATGAAAAGCAAGCTCCTTAAATCTTGAATGTTCTGATGCAGATAACGCTGTTACTAGATTTAATGCTTCAGTATCAGTCATAGCAACCTTGTGATTAACTATTTTATCTAATCTTTCATCTGTAATTCCACCAGCCCAAAGTATTCTTGCAAGTGTCATAGCATCTGGATAATACTTTTCAGATGCTAATATATCCTTCTCCCATTCATATTCATCAAAATCAGCATTTACCTTTGATAAATAGATTTTTGCTTCCTCAGCAGACATTCGGTTCAATTTAAATAAATCTATTGTTTGCTGTAATGGCGTAATCATCTCATTCTCGTATAAGCTAACACCATTAAATGATATTCCACCAAATTTTTCATTGAGATGCTTACTTTTATACCAGCCAGAATTAGTTGGAATGATAACTAATGTTTTTAATGGACGATGTTCTAATGCTGCAGCAACCGCTTTATGATGACCATCAATGAGTGTACAAAGATAACCTTCAAGATAATATGCTATAGCTCTATAATTATCATGTTTACGGTAATATTCAGCTGTCTCTCTGTTAAACTTTGTAGGCGGTTGAGAAGGTAGAATGTACTTTGTCATTACCTCACTCCATAAGCCGTCTCCACCATATATAGGGCAAGATGCTTTATTATATACAGGAGTATTATTAACCTTCCAAAAGAATTGTCCGTTCCCATCTGATGGATATAACTCAACATCAACAAGTGCATAATACCCTGTTCTCAATAATCCTAATAAAGGCTTTAAATTCTCAAAAGAATTTTCCAGTGTGACAAATGGAGAATTAAATAAATGCCTCATTTCACGAATATTATTATCATCAGCCATATCTAGCCCATACCCTGCTGAAACAAGCTTTTCACAGGTGGGACAAAAATACTCATCAGCATGAAACTTAATTAAAGGAGTATTATCATAAGTAAGTGTAAATAATGTTTTGTCGTCGTAATTGCCATACTTGTGGCACAATAACCCTTTGCCATTTTTCACATTAAAGATTATGCCATTGCCCTCCCACTCCCTTGGCTTTTCATTTACCGCTTTTGCAGGAATAATTTCTAATTCTTCTTTTTTAAACAATTTCTTAAACATATAATTTACTCCCTTAACTTATCTGCTACAGCTGTATAAAGCAGCAAATTCACTTTCTATCTCGCTTATAACGTCAGAATAGTGACGAACACCACTTAACTTTTCAGCAGATAATGCTTCCGATACTACCGAAAATTCATCTATAAAGTTGAGGTTTTCCTGCTCTGATATTTTATACTTATTGAGTGTTTCAACTAATTCTTTACTATCTGTAGTCCATACTTGTAAATATTTAAAACTTGTTATAAATATTTGATTCAATGAAGATTCATCATAATAAGCTATTCCAAATTGAATATACCCATCATTGACTAATTCAAAATTATATCCATTCAAAATATCAATAATCCTTTGTTTTTCAGTAAAATTACTCATAGTTGGCTTTTCGTCTTTAAAACCTATTATTCCGTAAGCTATATCACCTATCAATCCCTCTGACAATGCAACAAATAGGGTCCAGAGGTTATCTGCATCAATATTAATCTCAGCAAAATGAGTAAATTTCTCACCTTGTACTTTTGTTAAATTATATCCTTCAATTATACTGGCGGAATCCCTTTTCATATTTATTTCATCAATATTGTATCCGTTAGGATATTCATCAAAGTTTGGAATCCTTATTCCTAGGGGTAATTTATAAGTATTCATTGCTACCTCTCCTCTAATCAAGAATGAATAACTGTAATTAAAACCGTACCAATTCTTTAATTGGTACTATGCATCTATCACTTGTATCTACACTTCCCTCATTTGACCATAACGGTGGATAAAAACTAAATCCCTGATCAATATTTATTCGCATCACATCATCTTGCCAACGCTGCCATCTAAGCGAATTATAGAACTCATTTAACTTTCCTAATGTTAACCAGTGAATAAAGTCAGTATATCCTAGCTCTAGGTCCTCCCATTCAAAAGTGTCTGGTGCGAAATAAAATACATTACCTGTTTCCCCCTCAAAAGCACCTCCATTAATAGCAAATGTTCCTCCCAAAACATCAAACGCAACGATGAGATCACCGTTTATAGTTCTTTTGCCTGAAGCACCATTCATTTCATTGCAACTTATCAAATCAATAAAAGCAATATTATTAGCTGCACCAAGTAGCCTAAACCAACCGTTATCAAATAGTATGCCTCCAGTGTTATAAGCAATTGCCCCTAAGGTTGATTTTGTAGTAACTTGAAGCTTAATTAATGTATCCTCTGCCTGTTTCTTTGTTGTCCCCAATATCTGATAATGAACCTTTCCTTCACTTAGCCATTGATTAATCATTAGCCAAGCACTTTCTTTTATATTTAATAATTCTTCTATTCTCTTCATATCTAACCTCTATTACTTTTTCATTGTTTTTTAGAACTATCGCTGTAATTTGCAAACCATGAATCACCTTCAAATTCATCCCAGCATATGATCACCTTACCGAACTTTAAAACAAACTCGATAAAGTCACCATTCCCCATAAACCTCCATTGAAATGCATTCTCAATAGAAGCATCTTTTTCAACAGAAAGAATTTCCATATATTTAGCTAGTTTAGTAAATTCAATTTCCCAAATAATCGCATCTTCAAAAGAAGTAATCACTTGCTTTCCAATTACATGGGATACATCATATACAAAGGATTTTAATACTGTACAATTTTCAAAGATTAACTCTGCTTTATTTTCAACGACTGTATCTTCTCAAGAAATACCTTTTCAAACCTCTTCCCAAAATAGCAATCTCCATTTTCACAATATAGTTCATCGTTCTGATATACTAGGCTTTCCCACAATGAGGGCAATATATTTTCATGTAGTTAAGTCCTCTATTATCTTTGATATCACTAAGCATAGTAACCACCCTTTTCAGGATAAGCACCATTCTGTTTATAATATCTATGTATCGCAGTAAATGCCTTTATTGCTAAATATCTTGATTCACCTTCACCGCTGCAAGGCACTATTACTCTAGCAACCTCGCTCATAGGTGTATCACCAGGAAGTTCTCCGTTTACTACGCTTACTACATTTACCTCTATAATCCCATCTAATTCATATAAACACTGTCCATATTGATACTTGGCAAGAATACCTTTCACTTCAATTAATTTAAAATCTATACACCAACCCATAATGAAAATCTCCCTTTATAAAACTGAATATGCTAATTAGTTATGTCTACTTAATAACCTTATTCTATATCATAAACATACACAGCTATACCCATAGAACTGATATTTTTATTTATTAATTTTTCGATTTCTTCCCACTTACCACCTGCTAATCCGCATCCGATCCTAGGCATATGGATAGTAGCATCTAATTCTATTGCTTTTTCACCAACCTTTTCCAGACATTTGTCAACAGCTTCATATCTGATAGGAGCACCTGATTTACCTCTTCTTATATCTCTTTGACCTATCATATCAACAACATATATGTCCCCAGAAACTTGAACAAATTGAACTTCTCCAAGTTCAAAATTAGCACCATCTTTATACCACTTTTTATATTCTCTTTCAGGTTCACTCCATCTCTTTGAGACAGCTAACACGAATCCTTTACCCCATACACCAATATCATTTCAAATATGGGTAATGATTTTATTCCCCTGCACGTTAGGAGTAGTAGCATCACCTTTCAAATATATAATCTCTTTGGTCATTTTTCTTTCCTCCCATAATTTCGTAATATGTCCTAATGCATTTCTACAATTAAACATTAAGGTAAGATTTGTTCAAAGTCAGGTATATCAAGTTCATCATTAAAATCACCCATGTTTATATCTTTAGGTATACTAACCCTCGATATATGAACGCCTTTTAAACAAATGCTGCACCAAACCCTCAAGAATCCTATCCTTGTTAACCTATCTCCCACATAAAGATACTCTATAGTTTTATTGCCGCAAATAGGGCACTGAAATCTATAGATTTTCTGATGTCGCCTGCTATATGAATCCATTTTTTGAACATTCTAGATCCCATAATAAACTCCTTGTAAATTACTTTTACTAATCAAACATTTCATGCAGTTTTACTAAATTCAACTTATCATAGTTTTGACAAACCTTCATAAGCTCATCTCTAACTTCCATTAAAGCAAACCCTAAAAGATTTAACCCCTTCCATGACAGAGGGTTTTCTACATTATCATCAGCAGACATTCCTATTCCCCAAATCTTATAGTAGGGACTTGCTTCTACTAATACCCTATCTTTTGTTCCTATTAGAAACTTTCTTAACTCTTCATTTTGAATGAACTTTGCATAATTCCCATTAAGGATAATCAAATATCTGCTTTTCGACCACAAGTTTTCATAAAAATTCTTAACTTGTCTTCCTAAATCCTTTATTTGCTTTGGATGCTTACTTTTCATTATCTTTTCTAAGGTTTCATCATCCTCAAAAAGTCTTGCTTTTTCTGCCATCATGTATTGTTCCATACAACAATAAGTATCTATATTTATGGTAAAATCTGCTTTCCACCATTGACTTAGACATGTTTTAGTAATACTTCTATCATTGGATTGCTGATGTCCCCAAAAGAACAAATATTTTATCCTTCTTCCTTTCTGTAAATCCTTTTTTAGTTTATCAAGAGAATATCCTATTTCTTCTGCCTTTTTCCAAAGCAGCATATTGCCATCATAAATATCTCTATCTATCTGTCTCTTCTTCATACCAACCAAGCCATCCTTTAGGCTCCGGAAACATCTGTTGAAATTGTTGTTGTTCATCAGCATATAGGCTAGAATACCAATCAACAAAATCTATTGCATAAGCCTCTCCATACCCCATTCTCCAACCAATGCTGCATCTGCTGATATGAGGGTACATGAGCCACAATGGCGCCATCGGATTATCAATACTATATATATCTTTCATACATTATTCTTCGTATATCATAAACGTAACCAATCCATAAGTATACGCCTTCAAACCTAAATGTTAATAAATAATTCACAATTAAGGCTAGTGGTTTTTGGTGATAAGGATCTATTGCTTCTTCCTTCGGTAATACCTTGTTATAATTACGAACCTCTTTATTGTATCAAAATGATGCAATATAACGTTGATATTTTGCAGTATTATTTTATTATATATTTTGATTCAATTTGAATTAGTCTTAATAAATAAACCATATATAATATAGCATTTGTAACTCTGATTTTCTCTAAATGAAATATCATTAAATCGTTAATGCTCCACCCATTGAGAAAGTGCTTTTCTGCTTTCCCACAAACATGTTTATAAACAAGACATCCTAGTAGTGGATTCCTTACTTATACAGTCAACGTTCTGCAATTTTCTCAGGTCGTCTTTATCTATATTATTTCTTGTCATTGAAGTGGTAGCTTTGAAAGCAGGTATTAAACTTTAAATGCCGCTTTAATTTATGATTGTCATTTTTTTAATTACTGAGGGTGTTTCCATTTTACCAACACCTCTATCTTATTTATTAACCTTCTTTGATACTATCCTTCTTGTCTTTGAATACCCCAAAATCACTGCAATATATTTTCATACAAATACAGAATATGACAATAAAATTATACATCATAAAAATTATATATAATTTTTCCCGGTACCAGGTAGTTCAGATTAAAATAATTAATATCGTTTCATGCCCCACCCCTTTTATAAAACAAAAAACTAAAAAAGCACCACATCACAAAGTGCTTTTTTAGTCCGCATATTACATTTTCACACAAGACAGCCAAACGGCTTCCTTATTTATATTATATCACAACTTATAAAATATAAACAATATTATAAAAAATTATTAACTCTTATATTTAAACAAATATAAAAAGGACAAGAATTAGCTTGGTTTACAGCCTAACTCTTGGATTTAAAATAATTCATTTTATCAATAGTTTCAGTTGTATTCTCTATTCCTTGACCATAAATTGATACATTTGTATTCTCTTCGTCAGCAATTTTAATATGTCTTACATTAGGCTCATACAGTAATACCTAGTGCTGCTGTATTATCTATACCAATACTTTTGAACCCTCTTTAGACAGGTTTTCAATCAATAACCCTCAAATAGATAGTTAGTATATAATAAAACAGATATTAGATTTAGGATAAGCTAAATAAAGCTACATAACTTCCCTCCGTACTAGGCTATATATTAAATGCCATTCTATCGTTTAATGACCCACCCAGCGTTAGTTTTAAAAATTTATTGTCTGCTCTTTTCAGGCTGAAGTATTTGTTTAATTAAAATTGTACTTCTTTAGTATATAATGCTGGCTATGTTTAAATGGTCAACCTATTGCAGCTTTATTCAAGAAGTAATTTCTACAGGAAAACATGACACTATATACTTAACTCTCTATCTCCTTATATATAGTCTTTAATTATATCTATTTTTAATTATATCTATTTTTATTTAATTGTAGATAAAGATTTTTATCTACAGAGACTTGAGCTATATAAGATATATACCCTACTATACTTATTGCTAAACCTTCGGCAATCATCCCCACGATGTACGTTGCATCCCTTTATATATTATATATAGCTCCCTTAATATTTCTTCCAGGGCGATTGAGATATACTGTTACATATATGCCTATATTGCATAATACAGCTATATCGAGTCTTTCTTTACACCTCTCTTAGATATATCTTCCACATTGCAATAGGCTATAAGTATAGTTCAACTGTAATACCATATATAAGACACTATTTGTCTGCTTATGTATACATTGGTAATAATATCTATCAATATCTATCTTTAATTATAAATAATTGTAGATAATTATCTTTATATATCTTTATCTATCTTTAATTATCTTTATCTATCTTCAATTATATTTATCTTTTAAGTTGTTAATTGAAAGTACCTAGTACCTTTTGAATCTTCTAGTTTAATTCTTACCATGGTTTCAAGCTATTTTGTAATATCACAATAATGATATCTGATTTCATATCTATAGCCTTAAATTTTAATGAATAGGATATCTTCTTATAATTTAAACTATTTACTTAAAGCAACCTTTGAATAGAATGCATCATCATATGTATTATAAGCATAATCGCATTATACATCATAAAAATTATATATAATTTATCCCGGTACCAGGTAGTTCGTATTAAAATAATTAATATCGTTTCATGTCCCACCCCTAAGTATATTACAGCATATATTCTCACACTGCTTCTACTCATCTACGTAGAAGCAACAGCACTATTCTTATTCAATCTCCTTATCTATATTTAATTACAATGATCCATTACTGTACTAGTCTAAAGCTTAACCTTCGGTAAAAAAATCTTAAACTTTCTAATTACTTCAAATCTTCCTTTGATGCTTTCAATAGTATCTATATCCTTGTTAGTAATCCAAATACACAAACTCAATAACTTATACAGCTAATACTGTATAGGCTATTTGTAGTCTTATTAATGGGATATCCGTAGCCGGATGTGGTGGAGGAGGATTTTTTGTTTTAATTGGTTTAGTTTTTAAAGTCAATACCATTAAAGCTGTAGGCTATATAAATTAATAAATAGTCACCAGTTCATTTGTCCAAAGTATGACATTAAACTGCTTGATTTAAAAAGAGGAGGATTATATTATGATTAATACAAAAATAACCAATAAGGACAGCGAAAAGTTAAATTTATTAGACGGCAAGGAGGCTATAGGGAAGAATACTAAGGATGAGTACAAAGGTGAATATAACATGCTGTTTCCAACTAAGATGTCTAGCTCAAATTTCTTGCTATTTTACACACTATTTTTACTAAACAAGAAGTCTACACCTTTATACGGTAAAGAAATGTTAAGAGAGATACAAAGCTGTGTCAGCGTTGATATTTGGAATCCATCACATGGTACGTATTATCCACTTTTAGAAAAGATGGTGAAGGCTGGATATATAGAAATTGTTAAAACCATTTCTTCTAAGAAGTTCTATTCTATTACCGAATTAGGTAAAAAGGAATTGGAATTGAGACTAGCTGAATTCAAACCTATGCTTATTAAATCCTTTGATTTCTTTTCTAAAGTATTCTCTATAGTGTACGACGACGCGCAACATAAGTCTATTTCGGATGGCATTCTAAAATCTGAAAATAAACCAAAGCCTAGCTCTAACGAGCAAGTACTTGAAATGTTAGCTACCATAGATAATAAAATTGAAGAACTTGGGACAAGGATTGAAAATGAATGTATTGAGATTAAATTCATAAAATCAGGTAAATAGTTTAAAGATGCCAGGGCATTTAACTGGCATCAATCCATTATTTAAGGTATGATGAATAATTTTCTTTTTCAATCTTTTCTTTTTCCTGTACAGCATCAGCTAATTGTCTTAATGCTTCTGAATATGTTTGAGGTATTCCAGTAATTTTATTAGCTACCATACCGCAGCATTTTCTTGATATTAAGTAACATGGGTAAGATTGATTATTCTCATTTGTATACGTACTTGGTATAAAGAAATCACCACTGTGCAATTCTGCACTCTGCTATAAAACCTCAACATAACCTCTTATACTTCTCATCAACGAGTTATGTTCTTTACCCATCATTACAGCTAAATCTCTACTGTCAATTACATATTGATCATTAATATTTATTATGTCTAATTCCTTATCCGTTTTAATCACCTCGTATAAATTATAATACCTACTTCTTATTCAAATTCAGTATATGATTTATTAGCTTCTATTACAGTTTGAAGCCTTTTACTTCTTTCCTTTTCTGCTTTAAGATTTGTTGCTACTTGTATTAGTAAATCTAGATTATCTAATAATTCATCTTTAGCATACATGCCATGTTTACGAATAGAAGGTATGACTTCAGAAGTAGCCCATTTTCTAAATTTCTTAGCTTGTGGTAGTTTTGAACGAAGAATTAGGTTGTAAAGTCCACTTTCATCTATGATTGTTAAATCTTGTTTTCCTCCAAGGGTGTCACATTTCGTTACCCCCTTATCTTCTTCATCAACATGGTCACTTAAAGCTTTTCTAGTGTTTGAATATCCAAAAATTTGCCAAATATCTTAATTCTATTGTCTATTATATCTTCTTACATTATCATCTTCATATATTCTTGAGCCAATCATATTTTTATCTTCAACTACATAATAAAAATTGACTCCTGAACGACACTCTTCATCATTGCCATATTCATATCGTTCATTCGTTTCTCCATCTATCACCACATTATTAGAATATTTAATTTGAGTTAGTACCGGTTCCTTATGTTCTTTTTTAAATTCTGTAGCTACTTGTATACTGTTGGTTCTGGAATAAAATCACCTTTCCCCACTTGTTGAGAAAATACTTTTTCGTCATTTGTGCCGAAAGGTCTTAAATGTTGATTTAATCTTCTACAAGTAACATGTTGCCATTCTTAGCTTCAGTAAATTCTAAATTTGTAGCTAATGTTTCAGCATGAAAAACTTTTTCACCATTTTATAACTTTACAATTACTTGAAAGATATCCCTTTTGGATATTTCTAAATTGCCCACTCTACTATCTCCCATATTATTTCTTATATATATGTACTATTTATGAAGACATCTAACGAACGGAAATTTCCGTCGGTTAAATGTTTAACGTAACCCTTTATACTATCCAGTAAATCAGAATGTCTTTTACCTGTCATATCAGCTACTTCTACTCTACTTACTAATAGTTTTTCATTGTATCAAATATTGTAACTAATTATTTTCGTTTCAAGTTTATATGTTAACCAGTTTTTTTACCATATGATATAATGTAATCATTAATATCTATAAGATTTGAAGCTATACTTATATCACCTTTTATTACTTCTCCGATTTCTTCATCAGAATATACATAATGATATCCTAGAGATAGAATAAAGTTAGTATACTTCTTAATACTATATTCACTAAGCTGCACATCTTCTGTCATTCTCTCATCATTCAAATATTTCACAACCATCCTAGCTGTAGCCTTTTCTCTTCTAGAAAGCTTTTTAGTCCTTTCAATCTTTTTAAAAAGCTTCTTCCGTGTTGTAATCTTTTTATTAAGGTATAAACCATTAATCAATAAATAAAACACATCATGCTCGTATCTGTTGCATAGCATATATTCTAGTTCCTTAAGATTAAAATCTCTGTTAAAACATTGCGTCTTATATTGAGAGAATGCGTTATCTTTTATGTTATTTATTTTATTCTCAATGTTAAAATATACATCATTTGTAGCTTTAACTAGTATTTTATTATAATATCTACTACTTGAAAGGCTATAAAAAACATTATTACAATCATTAATATTTTGTTGTTTCTTTGATATTATAAAGTTACTATTTTTAAGTAGCCTTGTGCCAAGAAATACAAAGCTACTTCTATTAAATTCTCTTCTAATCTTTGCTCTTTTAGATACTAATTCTATTCTTAAAACCCCCATGCCATTCAGCTTCTCTTCATTAAGAATATCTCCCTTTTCTCTTAAGTCTTTTGTTTTATCATAAATACGTATCTTAATACCGGTATTTGTGGCTTCCTTTCCTGTATAAAAATTAACCGTACCTTTATTTAAATATTTTGTATCAACCTTATATCTTGATAGCTTAATCTTAGAAATAGCTTTTAGTGTTGGATTAATATTCTCTGAAGGCATTATTATATTAATACAGGTCTCGTCTTTAGAAACCATTATACGGTTATAATAAACTAATCTCTCTAAATCAATACTATCTTTCAGTAATAAAGATAGCTTTTCAATAAAAACATTTATACTATTTTCTTGTAGTAGTTGGGATTTTGTTGGATTAAATGATATCCTTAAATCTCCACCATTCCATCTAGTCATATATTGAATTAGTATATGTGTCTGTTTTAAATACATATAATAAACATCTTGGTAGTAACTCTTCTCTGATTTCCTTATCCTATATCCATTTAAGTTCCTTATATATTTCTCTTCAACATTACTTATAAATATTACTTCTCTATCTTTTGGCAATAAATTTACCCCCCTAATGTAACATGGTCTAAAGCTTTTAAATTGAACGCTTTAGACCATGTTAATATACTAAAATAATTTAAGGTAAGTCACACATTCTTATAGATGGAATTGCATCAACTGCTAACCGGTTTTTAAACTTTTCAGTAGCATCATTACTTGCTTTATATACTAGTTTGTAAACTGGTGATTCTGGTATTAAATCACCTTTTGCTTACAAGTTCCAAAACCTTTAGATAATCATTTTAGACCATCTAAGTTGCAATAACCTTTCGTTATGTCATTTATTCTTACTGCTCCTAATAGCTCCCTTCATTTCAATTTGTCTTCCTGTTGTTTATGAGCTACGGACTTATTTCAGCCTGTAGCTTCAGCACATAGAAAAAACTAAAAATGTACTTTTAATTACGTTTTTAGCACAAATCCTCACTTAAGACAATAAAATAGCCCTATTACTTAACCATTATTTTAAAAATATGTTAAGAAAACTTTACAAAAGTCTATACTATAACTTGCTTATTTATACTCTCTAACAAAAGCTTTTCTATCTCAGTCTTTGTTTGATCACCGAACACCTCAAAATGGTATCCTGGTTTATAGTAAACTAATAGTCTATCGAAATTAGGATGTACTTCAATTCCCATTCCCTGTAACCATAATCTTATTTCTTTTAAGTATTTTAATGTTTTTAATAATTCTTCATCACTTTCAAATACAACTGTTACTTCTCCTGAATCTAAATATAACATTTCATTATCTTTAATAAATTCCATAATGTATCCACAACAACTTGTTTTTACGTATCCACCTTCTTTAGCATATTTTTTTATAAACTTTATCGCTTCATCCATACTGTTAAAATTAACCACATTATATATTTGACTATCTAATTCTTGAAACACTTGAAAATACATGTATTTTTTCATTTAATATACCTCACTTATTTATTATTTAACTTTTATCTATGCGCATGTGCTATTGTATAATTCGCTATAATCTTTTATAATTATATATGGATAACCAGTAATATTTATTTTATATTCATATTTAAGCTTAGCATTTAGCGTGATGCACTTAAGTTTATTTTCGTAGAGTATCTCATAGAGTACTCTTTTTATTTTAGTTTTATTTGCGAATTTATTACCTTTTAACAATCTAATAATCTCTTTTTCTGTTGCATAACCCTTTTTCTGTATTAGGCGGATTATAATTCGCTCTATCTTACATTTAAACTCATCTGCAACATCCTCCCCAAAGTTTCTAAGAATCATTTCTCTTGAAACCCCTCTCATAGTACAACCTTTACATATATCTTCTATGTTAATAACTCTTTTTGCATTTACCTTAATAATACTTTCACTAGTACCATTGACGGTCTTTAAAAAATTAACTATATCATTCATCATACATTCTCCGCATTGCTAGAGTCATCTAAACTTATAATGTAATTATACGCTTCATCCAATAAATCCCCTATTTCTTTTTTATTAAATAATACTTCATATTCCTTCCAATTCTCTGTTTCTTTTTCCATATATGCTTTAACTGCATAAATAAATGCTTTAATTATCTTAAAATTAATTCCATAATAATAACTAGACATATCTGAACTTATATTTGAAAATATATCAAAAGCATTATCGATTGATATACACATTTTATCAATCGACATATTCCTTCTATCGATTGATATTTTCCTCTTACCGCTTTTATAATTTACCTTCATTTACAATCACCCCTACCAATTTTTGTTAACTATGCAATTCTAATATTTTCATAATTTGTATCAGTAAAATATCTTTCTATCCATCTACAAAGTACCTTAATTAATTGGTCATCAAATCCCTTTTCTATCTCTTTAATACCTAAAATCTCCTCCTTTACAAGTTCTCTGTTTTTTCTATTATATGTAATTGAAATAATTGAAGCTGTCATCACATCACCCCCTTAGTAAAAATTGTCGGAATTGACAAGATTCATTGTAACCCAAATTACATTTTCATGACATATTCGTTCTTGAAATACATAATATCATATTATTCGACATTTGTAAACCAAGTTACAAAAAAATATATATTTGTATCTTAGATATTTTTATTATATAATTATTTTTGAGGTGATTAAAATTATGTTTACTAATGAAAACAAAGAAAATTTTAGCAAAGTTTTAAAAAAAGCTATAGGTGTTAATAGAAGTATCACAGATTTTGCCAAAGAATGTCAGGTAGCGAGGCCATATATATCAAAATTCCTAAATTGTAAATTAGATAAAGAACCATCCTCAGATATAATACGGAAATTTGCGTCTGTTGCCGCTAATAATGTACAAGAGATTGATCTCTTATGTGCAGCAGGGTATCCTTTAGATGACATTGATAAATTCAATATTCTATTTAAACCAGTAGTGGAGGCAGTTGATCCATCAGCATTAATTAAAACTAATAGCAAACTGCTTTCTTATTATGAAAGCAGCAAGAACAAAAATCTATCTCCAGTTCAAGTACCTGTTCTATCTTTTATAGATCCTAATAATATAATTTCTCCTGACAACGAAAATGTAATTGCTTATGAATATATTTCAAATTCTTCTGATTATAAATCCGAGAAATGTTTCTACTATATTGCTGATGATAAAAGTATGATTAATTCAAAAATAGATGAAGGCGATATGCTGCTTATTGTTCCAAATAAAGAATACAAACACAATGATATAGTTTTAATAAAAACAAATGAAAATATATTTATAAGGAGATATAAGAAAATAAACAATATTCATCTATTCCAAGCTGAAAATAGTGCCTTTGATAGCTTTGCTTTTTCGAATGTTGAATTAAAAAACTCTTCTATTAAGGTTATTGGAATAGTTGAACATATTAAAATAATTACTAACTTATAAGGAAGGATGATATATATTGAATGCAGCAATCTATGCAAGATACAGCTCAGATAATCAAAGAGAAGAATCTATTGATGCTCAAATAAGAGCTATAAAAGAATATGCAGACAAAGAAGGTATCCTAATTACCAAAATATATACTGATGAAGCAAAATCAGCTACCACTGATAATAGACCTAAATTTCTTGAAATGATTAGTGATAGTGATTTGGGGTTATTTGATGCAGTAATAATCCATAAACTTGACCGTTTTTCAAGAGATAGATATGACAGTGCTCATTATAAAAGACTTCTTAATAAAAATGGTGTAAGATTAATCTCTGTACTTGAACATTTAGATGACAGTCCTGAAAGTATAATTTTAGAATCCGTTTTGCAAGGAATGGCTGAATACTATTCAAAGAATCTTGCAAGAGAAGTTATGAAGGGAATGAAAGAAACAGCCCTTCAATGTAAACATACCGGAGGTATTCCCCTTTTAGGCTATGATGTAGATCCTGTTACTAAAAAGTATATTTTAAATGAGGAAGAAGCAACAACAATAAAAATTATTTTTGAAATGTATGCTGAAGGGCATGGCTATAATCAAATTATTGATAAACTTAACCTATTAGGATATAAAACCAAGTTAGGTAGATCCTTTGGTAAGAATAGTTTATCAGATATACTAAGAAATGAAAAATATATGGGCATTTATGTGTTTAATAAGGTTCCTAAAATGCTTAACGGGAAAAGAAACTCACACAAAACAAAAACTGCTGAAGAGATTATTAAAATACCTAATGGTATCCCTACAATCGTAGATGAAGAAACTTTTAAAAAGGTTGCTAAAAGAATGCTTGGAAATAAAAGAAACGCATCCAATAAAGCTAAGGAAGCATATATATTATCCGGTAAAATATTTTGTGGTTCTTGTGGTGCTACCATGATAGGACATACGAGTTGTTCCGGTAGGAATAAGACTAAATATTCAACATATAACTGCGGTACCAGGTACAGAACTAAGCAATGTAAAATGAAAAATATTCAGAAGGAATTTATTGAAGATATAGTCTTAACTGAAATTAAGCATAAAATTCTAAATCCAGCTTCAATAAAAAGTTTAACAAAAAAGCTTATAGTACATTATGAGAATATGATGAATAATAATACTGATGAATTAAAACAACTTGAGAAGCGTACCAAGCAGATTCAGTTTGAAATAGACAATATTGTTGAAGCAATATCTAAAGGTATGTTTCATATATCCTTTAAAGAAAAGATGGATAACCTCGAGGTAGAAAAGAGCAAAATATCTAGTTATATAAATGAAATCAACGCCACAATGAATAGCAATGAGGTTAACGAAAAAATAATTGAGCAATATTTAACTAAAGATATTAATACTATAAATGAAAAAAGTGCTAATGATTTAAAAACAATCATTAACACCTATGTAGAATCAATTTTAGTATTTGACGATAAGGTTGAAATAAACCTTATCATGTTTTTTGTACATATCATTGGTGGAGGCGAGGGGTGTCGAACCCCTGTCCGAAAATAGCAATACCTAAGCATCTCCGAGTGCAGTCTCTCTTTTAACATTCCCTCTATCAGACGCCGAAAGACAGGCTTCTGATTTCAGTAGCTTCATAAATCCCGTTTCTAGGTCAAAGCTTTCCTAGACTCGTTTCCCCACTATCGACGCCCATCCTTAAGCCGTGGGACTCAAAAGGCGGACGAAGCAGACTAAGCTGCTAAAGCGTAATTATTTTCGTTTGCGTTTATCTTTAATCCTATAGTTTTTTAACGCGGGCCCATAGGCTCCCTCGACTCGCTTCTTAAGCACAACTCATCCCCGTCGAAACCA
>Ga0255360_1000088_pt1 | contig 26081 bp, 23 predicted proteins | sample GFST50metaG_FD_186004 | JGI IMG/M metagenome (GOLD analysis project Ga0255360, IMG submission 186004) | Peat soil microbial communities from Stordalen Mire, Sweden - G.F.S.T50 | ecosystem: Environmental > Terrestrial > Soil > Wetlands > Peat | place: Sweden: Norrbotten County, Stordalen Mire... | reverse complement strand
CTGCACTTCCTCTTATACACAATATTATTACCAAAATATTGTTTGCATAAAAGGTTTGGAAAATTCTAGCGGACAGGTTTTTAATTGTAACTTGGTACATTTATAGTTTATACAATACACAAATTAAACTTTGTTCACTTTGATCATACTCAATTTTTATAAATGTATGGAATAATAACGCTTTTGGTATGCCATATTCCATAGCCACCAGTTAGAATCACCATTACCAATAACCGTAATTCTATATTCTAGGTATAAAACAATCGAATCTGATGTTTTTTTCTCATCAAATTCATTCAACTCAAAAGTTATATCATGAAATTTCTTTATCATCACAAGGCATCTAATCTTTGCTTAGTAATTATTCCACTGCCAATTTTCTTATAACCAGTTTGATGATTAAATACCTAAAATCCACATGAAATCATTTGATATTTACAAACATGATACTGTACTAACGCTGCTATTGATATGTGGATGAAATTCTATGCTTCATTTTCTACTGATTTAATATCTATTAACATTCGCCCACATCATTAGAGTAAATCCACTTTGAAATATCTACCTTAGTTAAGTATATAATATTTCTAAATATGTCGAACAAACTAAATTTTCCGTTACTTAATTTATTAATCTTTATGCGTACAAACTAGCTAATTTCTTCTTGCATTTCGAAATCAGAAAAAATCTTTGTTAATATCTTAAATACTCCATCTTGGTTATTATCATAATCTGTAATTAAATCTGCAGCTTCTTTAGCACTATTAGTTCCATTTAACATACATATCCCTAATCCAGCGCTACTTAGCATAGATAAATCATTATCACTATCACCAATAGCAACAATTTCATCAGCTACTATACCATGACTTTCTGCAATGTTCAAAATAGCTGTCCATTTATCAATGTGTTTGATAGAGATATCAATAATGTCGTTACGCTTATGCCAGTGGCATACTAACATATAAGGAAATAATGATTTTAAAATACTTGTTAATTGATTTAAATAGGCCGAATCAATACTAATGATAATTCTATGTACGTTTTCTAACTGTAAAAAACTGCAAGAGTCAATATAATAATAAGGTAACGATGGATTTACAATAATACTATGTAAATAATGATTTTTTTTGTTTAATAAAAATGTCTTTTCTCTAGCTGAAACGACTATATTATCAATATGGAACCATTCCTTGTTATAAAAAAGATAAGTTAGTACTTCCAATGCATTTCCCATAGGTGAGTTTATGAATGTTTCTCCAGTAGTGGGTTTATAAACAAAAGAACCGTTATTAGCAATTAATTCATTGTTAAAATCCAGAATATTAAAGTAGGCAATAGAGTCCGAAACAGATCTCCCTGTAGCAATATATACATGTAATTTCTTTTTTAATTGGGAAATGCAATTTCTTAAAGTGTCACTGACTTTATAATCACTTGTTAAGGTTGTTCCATCTAAATCAAGAACAATCATTTTATATTTCATTGTTATACACCTTTCATAATTCAATTATAAAATATTTAGTATCACGGAAACCGATCTCTGACCTAAAGTTGAAAAACAGATAGCTAGCATATCCTCATTTGAGGATGAGTTAATGGATATAAAATAGTTACAATAATTAACACTACTCATAATAGCAAAAACTCTTCATATAACTCATTAATGTTAATATAATTTATGTTGTGAGGGAACTTATCTTTTTTTGAACATACTGCCATCTTATAGTCTTTACCAATATGATACTGTCTAAAATAATAATTAATAGATTCATATGATGGATAGACAGTAATGTGATCTTCGACAATATATAATGTAAAAGAATCTAGCGATAATGATAAACCTTTACCAATCGCTTTGATATAGCTTTCTTTCAAAACCCATAATACATAGAAATAATCTTCTCTTTCTGCAATACATTTACTCATAAGACTCTTTATTTCATCTTTTGAGAAGAATCGTTCAGCTATGCCAAAATCTATAGTCTTAATTTGTTCAATATCAATCCCTACTGGAAGATCATCTAGTGTACAAACTACCCATTTACCAGAATGAGATATATTAAATTCCACATCAGTGTAGTTTTTTAGAAATGGCTTACCAAACTTATTTACTCCAAATTTTAGATTTTGGTTTTTTATTTTCAATCTTTTACTTAACAAAAATCTTATAAGAATGTCGCCGATTAAGGCTCTTAGTACATCCTCATATCTATAAAATTTACTTATTTTCTCACGCTTCTCTATTGATACACAAGATATTAATCTATCATATTTATACTTTTCTAAAACATTCTCTAAATTTACAATAGCAATTTCCATCATACATTCAAAATAAGAGTAGTATTACAAAATCACTCCGTTGCAGGATATAACAATAATCATTTCATGATAAATACTATCAATTTGTATTATTATTAAATTTCTAATTCAATATCTGCACAACTGTATAACCGTCAATCTTTTATAATACTTCTTTTCTTAAGTATTCCTGGTATAATAAATACCAAAACACCTACTTCAAATCTAATAAGATTCTTTCGCTTGGCATCTATTATCGCAAAAACATCATAAGCAATTCTTCTCTCCTCTCTTTATTATGGAGCAGACGAATTGAATATTCATCATTACTTTTTCATCGGTAAGTGAATTTTTCTTCATACTGCTTTCCTACATTCTTCTTTTATCTAAAATAAGCAACTATTCATAGCAACAAGTTCAATCAGGTCATTCAACACTACTATGCACCCATGAGATTCCCTTTAAAGTAGATTCAATAACCTCCTCATACTTATAAAGTCTTATCGGTGTCGTTTTTCCTGGTTCGTGCTTGAGTATTTTTGAATCAACTAGTTCAGTATCCTTATTAATGCCTAAAGGTAATTTTCTTTAGAGATTTTTTTTGCTTTTTTCATAACTACTAGCTATTGCCCATAATTCAGCAGGCGAATTAATTGAAAACAATTCTATTTTATCATTATTTGAAAATAAATCGTCTCTCAAAGTTCTTTTACCCTCTACACTCTAACAGCATTTGTACTATCTTACTAAATTTATCTATAACTACTTATATTAGGCAATTATTCATTATCATTATATTTATTACAACTAATTGTATAATAGGATTGTATACCAAATTGCTATATTAGTCAACATTATCTTACATATTTCTATAATAATCCTTGATAATTCGTTACTATTCACAGCTAAAATTTCAAAAGGACAGTTTTTCTCGAGAACTAGCAGAAAAACTGTCCTTTTATTATTTATTTTTTTGCATCATAACAAGCGGTGGTTTAGTCACCGCAGTTATTTTCTAAAATTTCCTTTACCGTGTATGGATTTCCTTCACATAGCCTTATAAGTGCTTGCATTTCATTGATACCATTACGATAACAGGTTTCAATATAGCTCTTGACTGCCGCATAATTTTTGGCGGATTTTTCTGACTGAAACTGTCCAGAAATCTTCATTTTGCTCTTTATCCCTCGTAAAGCTCTTTCGCTTAAATTATTGGAAAACGGAAGATCAAAATTTACTACCCATGAAAGATAATTGTCTTTATACTTTAATATCCTCAGAATCAATGTACGCTCATCTTTTCCGTAGTATTTATTATAATCTTCCTTATTTTCTTCAGCAGCTTTGAGCATGATATGATCAAATTCTGTGTAAAAATCTTTCACATAGGCATTTTCAAAGGCTTTTTGTCCGCTTTCTAGGGCTATATTCCTCTCTAAATTTGTCTTCTCAAGAAGAGTTTTTAGCCTGCAACACCATTCATGTTGCAGATTATCTGTAGTCTTCTGAAGATCCCTCATTAGATGAACATTACATTCTATATTACTGAAAGAATAATCCTTATTGTAATTCACCTTATTGTGATCATGCATAACTACTGTATCCGATGAAAGAAGTTTTAAGATGCCGTCATCATCAAGCCCTTCTTTATTTTTATATCGGTGTGCAACATACAAAGCGATTGTATCATCCCCGTAGAATCTCAGACAACCTCTAGCAGTATTGATGTCAATTACTGTATCGTCCCAATAAAGCGTTTTAAGCGCAAGGCATCTTTTTTTTAGTTCGTCCAAGAAACCTGTAAGTTGTTCAGCTGCTTTTTTTGCTGTTTTATGATATATCCCTCACTTGGATTGATTTCTTCCTCACTAAGTCCATAGATCATTTTTCTTACTTTATTGACACTTACATTACCAATATTCATCAGTGACAGAGCTAAACTACGTACATGTATTCCGTACTGATTGTCTTCTTTTAGATTCGTAGGAATAGGTTGATGGAATTCACGTCCACATTTTGTACATTTATAGACTGGAAAGGTATGTCGTTTCTTTATCACTACAACTTCATAATCCAACTCATCTTTATTAACAAATTTTTCTTCTTCTTCTGCTTCTGCGCCACAGTAAGGACATTCTTCAATACTATGTATTTCTGTTTCAGTGACTTCTTCCTGTGCAAAGGCTTCAAGTTTCTTCTTAGGATGACCAGGCTGACCGCCAATCTTTCTTTCACTCTTCTTTCTGGTATTTGGAATTAATTTTTTCTTAGAAAGAGGGGTTTTGCTTGTAGGAGTACCGCTATTGGTGCCATCTGTGTTCATAAGAGCATTTAGCCGTATAATTTCTTTTTTGAGAGCTTCGTTTTCAGCAGCTTTTTCAGCTAATTCTGCTTCTAATTTTTCTTTTAATTTTATTTCCTTCTGCAGTAGCTGATACTCTTTTCGGAGCAGTTCATATTCTGCTTTTACAGCTTCCTTTTCTGATAATAACAGCTCATATTCTTTATACAATCCTTTTGCGTAGTTTGCACCCATTTCTGATACTCCTTTTGTTTTGATATACTACAATTATAATACAAAAGTAGAATAAAGAAAGAATAAAATTTATAGTCTAAGGATTTTATTCTTCTAAATATTTTTGATGACTAGATTGGTGGCTGTGAATAGTAACGATAATTCAACACATATATAAATCAAAGATAGTAACATTGTATAATTACACCTAATTGTCGACATTACTTTATATCTTTCTTTAATAGTCTTAGTTATTGTTATCTATATTTTCTTAGGACAATTAATCGTAAGCGTCAAATAGCGCACACATTAAATTAATGTGTGCGCTATGGTATTATTTTTTTAGTGGTTTTCTACAGCTTTCTGGTAAGGTCGTAGACCATGGAAGAAGAGCATCTATTTTTTCTACATCCTTCCTGTCTATATTAGGTAGTTGCTCAAATAAGTGTGTTAGATATAGCAATGGGTTTAATTGATTTTCTTTAGCTGTCTCAATAATGCTATAAGCAACAGCACTTGCTGTTGCACCCTTTTGGCTGTTTGAGAATAACCAGTTCTTTCTGCCAATTACGAAAGGTTTTATACTTCTCTCAGCACGTAATCCTAAGCTAAGGATTACGTGCTTTATCCTTAGCTTTATAAAATCCTCATTATTGCATAAAAACAGCTTAAATGAAGCTTTTTTATGTTAAATCCTGAGGATTTTGTTATACAATTCGACAGAAAAGATAATACTGGAATTATCGAACAAATCAAGGAGGTAATTTCATGTATAAAAATTATGATAGCGCTGTCAGTGAAATAAAAGAACATCTTACAAAAAATCATTTCTCGAATTCAGTAATTTACAGCCATTTACATTGTTATCGATCTTTTAAACAGTATTTGGTAGAAAATCAGCTTCTATATACACATGAGGAGGCTGTAAAGTGGTTGAACCTCATCAGACCAAGTTGGAAACATTCTAAATTTAAAATGTCCAGACTTTCACTTTTTCAGCTTGAAGATATCATTAGAAACGGATATTTAACTACCAATAAATATGTGTATGAAGATTCCTGTAACTATGACAGGCTTCCAGTTTGGTGCAGATTATTGCTAGATAGTTATCTTAATCACATCTCGAATTCATTTGCTAAAGGCTATATAAAGCAACACAGGATAACCTGTTCTGAATTCTTGATTTACTTTAGCCGCATTGGTGGAAAAAATATAAGAGATATCAATCATGAAAATGTTATAGAATATTTTAAACAAAGTCAACATCGAGCCATTAAAGCTAAAAACTTATACAACCGTGGCATACGGTATTTTCTTAAATATCTGTCCGATAAAGGTTTTATACCTAAATCGCTTTCGTATACATTGGATCGATTTACTATTTCTAGGGTAATTATCATAGATAAACTTCCTGAAGCGAAAAAAATAAATTATATTCATTGCTTAAATCAGGCCCCCATAGGAATTCCACCAGATGAATACTATTCCATTGCTAAAGAATTAGGTGGTATTTATCTTGACCGTCATAATTATTCAAAAACAATGAAGAACATATTCAATAAAGCGTGGAGAGAATTGTATATTTTCTTGGAGGCAAATGAAATAAACTATTCATACAAAATAGCAAATTACTGGTGCATATTTCTTAAAGAATATACCGTTCAATGGAAATCATATAGGCGCGCCATAAAACTTTTTGAACAGTATAGAGAATGTGGAGATATCAAACCTAATATAGTATATTCCTATAAAGAAGACTCTATTAACACTTTACCTGATTGGAGCCGTAGGCTGCTTATTGATTTTCTATCAAAGAAGCAGAAAGAAGAAAATTCAGCCTCTACAGTCAATATGTACCGATCTTCATGTTTGAGATTTTTAAAATTTATTGATAAGAATGAGATCAAGAGTTGTGCCATGATAAGTCCCAAAATCATAAAAGAATTCCATATTTCCGATCCTCATTCAACAGCCGAAGCAAGGAATGCTTACAGTTCAAGGATACGTCAGTTTTTAGGTTACCTTGCGGATCTTGGATACGTTCCTGCAACACTTCAAATGAATCTAACAACTGAATGTGCACAAAAATCAGTAATAGTTGAAATACTTACAGATGAAGAAATCGACTCAGTTTACAAATTTAAGGCTAACGCCAAAAATTCTATGGAATTAAGATACACAGTAATAGTTCTAATCGGACTTCGAATGGGGCTACGTGCCTCTGATATTGCAGGTATGAAACTGGCTAATATTTCATGGGAAGAGCAAACAATATCAGTACAACAACAGAAAACTAATAGGTTTTTAAAACTTCCTATGCCAGTAGATGTTGGAAACAGCCTTTACAAGTATATTATGGCCGGCAGGCCTTGCGGATCATCCGATTATGTATTTATCACCCATAGGGTCCCTTATGGTAGACTTAACACAAGCTGTTGCAAAAGAGCACTAGCGAAAGCACTAGATAAACAGAAAACCGGCTTTCATATTACTAGAAAGACATTTGCATCCCGTATGCTTAAGACTAGAACCAACACTGAAACCATAGCTGATTCTCTTGGGCACAGCAATAATTCCACCGTGCTTAAATACCTTTCAACAGATGCAGATACCATGAGACAATGTGCAATTTCGCTGAAAGGAATTGAGGTGAAAGGTTGGATGCTATCATGAATAAAAACTATGTTTATAGTAGCAGTCTTGCTCCATACATCCAAGGATTGATATGTCAAAAAAGAGCTGATGGATTCTTATATGAGTATGAAGCATATATTCTGAAAATTTTCGATGATTTTTGCATAGATAATTGCTTCTGTGATTCTGTGATAAAAAGAGAGTTGGTAATGGAATGGTCTGTCCAAAGACAAACAGAAGGAATTAACTACCGTAATCAAAAAGTTTCTTTTATTCGACAATTATCATTATATATGAATTCTTTGGGAATCAACTCATATATACCTCGGCAAACAGCTTCAAAAGTTATTACAGTTCCTCATATATTAAGTGTAGATGAATTAAAGAGTTTCTATCAAGTAGTAGATACATATCTTCCGGATAAGGAAGTATGGCACCGTTTCTCTATGGAGTATCAGATTATTTTCAGACTTTATTATTGCTGCGGTTTGCGATTAGCAGAAGTTTGTAATCTTAAAGTAAAGGACATAAATCTTGAGGATGGTATTTTAAAAATCATACAGTCAAAAGGAAATAAAGATCGGCTGGTATATATGGCTGATGATGTTACTGAAATGTGCAGGATCTATCATAAAAAAATGTCATCTGTATTGCATGATTGCAAATGGTTTTTTCCAGGAAGAGTAACAGATCAACCTATTCGAAAAATAAGCATGGATAAAAAGTTCAAACAATTTTGGGAACTGACACCATTTGCGAATTCCTGTGACAAAGCTCCAACTATACATGCATTGAGTTATCCAAACCTAAATAAAATCCATACCTTTTTCAAATATGTGTAACCGTCAAAAAATCTCCGTATATGTTTTTAAAAATATCTTTGATAAACTAAATCCAGTAGAAAGCACTAAACTGCTTATCTACTGGATTTTATTTTAGTTCTTTGAATTATGAATATCTTTATTTTGAAGAAGTACTTCCTGTGGAAGCTCCTTAGACCAAGGCATATATTTTAATAGCGTATTCTTAGTCCTCTCTTTAACCTCTAAATTAGAAAGCACATCCATCAAGTAGACCAAGTATTTTTCTATAGCTAAGCCACTAGCTTTTGCTGTTTCTATTACGCTGTAAATAACTGCACTGGATCTAGCTCCTTTAGCAGTATTGCATAGAAGCCAATTTTTTCTACCTATTACAAATGGCTTTATTGATCGCTCCGAGGCGTTATTATCTATTTCTAAAGCACCGTCTGTTAAAAAAATTCTAAAGCTTGGCAAGAGCTTTTGGCTGTATTCTAAAGCCTGACCTAACGGACTTTTGGGAAGAGCATTTTTTAACTCTATGTCTACATATTTTATAAAATCTTCAATGATCGGTGCTGATTTTTCAAGCCTTGTTTCATATCGCTTAATATAATAATCATCAGAGCTTTCATATTGTTCTCTAAGTTCTTTTTCAATTTTATAAAGTTGCTCGCAAAAATTAAACCCTATTAATGCTCTGGAATTTTTTAGGGCCTCATCCTTCAACTTTGATACAATATCAAAATATTTTCTTCGTATATGGGCTAAACAGTAGAGCCGTTTAGCATTTTCTACCTGGTTGTACCCCTGATAACCATCTGTTTGGAGTATTCCAGAGAAACCCTTTAAAAATTCCTTAGGGCAACTGCTGGATCTCGTCCTTTGATAGTCGTAGAGTATAATAGGCCTTTCATGATCTCCAGTTTTGTACAGCCACATATACTTCTTAGCTTTAGAGTCTTCACCCTTGGCATCTACAACTACTACAGTTGTCTCGTCTGCCTGTACATAATGGCTTTCTATAAGCTTTTCCTTCATTATGTCATAGACAATTTGAAACTCAGTAGCTGCACCAATTACCCAGTTGGATAATGTTTGCCTAGAAAGACTCACTTGCAACATATCAAAATAAGATTCCTGCCTATAAAGCGGAAGTGCAAATTGATATTTAAGGCATAGTACATGGCTTAAAAGTTCATTAGATGCCATGCTTTTATAAAGCAAGTTGTTAGGTGCTTTGGTGGTGACTATATTGGCTACGCCTTCATTTTCTTCACATGATTTACAAGCATAACTGTATGTTATATGTTCTTCTATATAAAGCCTTGCTGGCTGGTATTTTAAAACTTCCTTTGATTTAGAGCCTATAACTACTAATTTTTCATTACATCTATCACAGATAGCTTTATCTTCATCTAATTTATGCTCAATGACTACTCTTTCTAAATTAGCTAAATTATCTTTCTTTCCTACATAAGAAGAAGGCTTCTTTCTATTGTAAGTTATTTCTTCCATGGTTGGCTCATCAGCTTTAGCATCAGAATATTTCTCTGCTTCATCAAAAAGAGACAATTGGTTAGTATCTAGCTGTTCACTAGATTTACCAAATATCTTCTTGTTTTTATTTAGAATTTGATTCTTAAAAAATTCTAATTGGTTTTTAAGATCTCTAATTTCACTATCTTTTGATGCTAATTCTTTTTCCATTTTAGAAATTATTTCTCTTGTTTTTTCATCTAATTGTTCTTCAAGATTTAAGTAGCTCATCTCACATACCTCTTTTAAATTTATACTTATATAATAACACAAAACCCTTGAAAACACAGGGGTTTAAAGGGTGATTATTTCGCATCAATAGTACCAGTACGGGGCGTTGTCCCGTACCAGCAATATTTAGTTAGGATACCATCTATATCATAGATGGATACCACCTTATAGATAGTTTGATAGCAGTTATCTTCCTTTTGAGTAGAACTCCCGCATGTTCATGCTTCCGGTTTCTACCCATACAGCATTATGAACAATACGATCCATGATTGCATCAGCATGAACACCGCCACCAAGTCGTGCATGCCAATCTTCCCTTCTGTACTGGGTGCAGAAGATGGTTGATGTATCATCGTGCCTACGCTCCATCAGTTCAAATAGGAAGTGCTGTTCTTCTTCGGATAGGTCATCAAGTAGCCATTCATCAAGTATGAGAAGGGCATAGCTGCTGTATTTCTTAAGTAATTTAGTAATGCCTTGAGTTTTGAGTGTCGCTTCGTCTCTTTCCATCAGAAGATCCGGAATGCGAATATATAGCGTGCGTATTCCCTGCTTACATGACTGTCTGCCAATTGCACAGGCAAGGAATGTTTTGCCCGAACCTGTAAACCCTTGAAATATGATGTTGGAATGTATCTCTAAAAACTGGCATGTTGATAGTTCCTGTATTGTCTGCCTATCTATGCCACGCTCATTATAATGGATATCATTTACTTCTGCCTTGCTTAACCTAAACTTTGACAGCTTAATTAACCGCTGAACCTTACTGTTGTATTTTTCCTGATAGAGATAGTCCACCATACGTTGAATACGGTCATCAAATGGCAGTGATGTATAGGCGATATCTTGATTCTGTATTTCTATGGCGGTAATCATCTCACCAAGGTTTAACTCACGCAATTTTCTCTTTGTCTCATCGTTCATCATTATTTACCACCTCCATAGTATGCTACTCCTCTAACATATCCTCCAATTTCTTTTGAAGGTGATTTTGAGGCATTTTTGTTTTCAAGATAAACTTGGTCTTGATTAGCAGCAAGAATGGATTTAAGATGGTGATAGCGAGGAATTCTGACTTTAGTCAAAGCAAGTTCGCAGGCAGTTTCCAGACGGACCTCCGAATAAGTTTTACTCAGCCGTAAAACGGACAAGGATGAATTGTATCCTTGTTCTTTTATTTTTACACCGTTAAATATCCGATCTATAACCTCACCCGCACTGTTTCCAATTGAGTAAGCCCAATTCTTAATGCGTACATCATCCCATTCTGGCTTTTGAAACTGGTCTGGCATATCCTCGTCATGGGTTGAGTATGCATTGGTAATGTAGTCATTAAACTTGTTATGTGTGGCAATGCGATCTCCACGGTAATAAATCTCAATAGTCGTATCGCTAACCTTAACGTCTACTTCTTTTCCCACATAGCGATAAGGGCAGGAATATCGGTTCTTTCCATGTACAACGTGACAGTCAATATTTACAGAACGTTTATAGTACCACTTTGATATTTCATATGGAATTGCTGGAAGTTCATGAAGATAATTTTTCTCCTCACCAAAGAATACTTCTGAACGACTACCATCTCTTTTCTGGAAAGGTGCATCATTGAATGTCTTAAGTGCCCTACAAACGCTACGCTTCAGATCGTCTAGAGAATAATAAACCTCGTTACGTAACTTTGCTATAATTGCAGTTGCCACCTTCCCAACAGTACCTTCTACAGATGCCTTCTGCTTAGGTTTACGAACGCCTGTCGGCATAATAGCAGTGGAGTAATGGCTTCCAAGGGCTTCATAATCATCATTTAGTACGATTTCACCCTCTTTTGGATGCTTAATAACGCCTGTTTTTAGATTATCACATACGGTTCTAACCGTTATGCCACCATAAAACTCGTACATGTGTATGTGACATCTAAGCCATGTATCCTCTTTCATATCTAAACATGGTTCAACATAGGAATACTGGCTAAAAGGAAGTGTGGATACAAAAAGGTATACCTTAATAACTTCACCTGTTGCTATATCTACAATCTCCATTGTTGGTCCTGACCAATCCACCTCTGTAATAATGCCAGGCTTATGTGTTAGATGATTTGTGAGGCTGTTTGATATGGTGTAGGCACCATATCCATCACAGTATTTTGTGTATCCCATAGGGATTGTTCCTTCCACATTACACTTGTCTCGATACTCGCCCCAAAGAAGTTTGAGGGTAACTCCAACTCTCTTTAACTCTGAGTGAACATACTCATAATCAGGATTAATGTAGATGTTTTCCTCTGAATGCTTATCAGGATAAAACATTCGATAAACTTCTTCCTCATCCTTATCCTTGATGTTATTATAGGTAATGGATAATTCATCTGCGTTATGGAACACATCACTTACAGATGTTCTAGACATGTGGCGGGTATCTGCAATCATATTTCTAGACATTCCCGATGCTCGAAGCTCCAAAATAAGCTTCACTTTGATTTTGTTGGCCATAATTATTGGCCTCCTTCCAAAAATTTTGATAAGCATATGCTTTCAAAATTCATTGTATAGGAAGGTGGTATTGATTGGAATACCAGTGGTATCATTATGTGAATAGGCTAATAAACTAAGGTGGTATCACTACTGCGTTTTGGTGGTATCCAACTGTGTATCAGTGGTACGACGGGTGAGAAATATTCAAAGGGTTTTGAATGCGATTTTAATAGCAATTTTTTTGCGTTATTGGTTTGAATTTTGATGTTGATCTTATCTCATAACCTTTTAATAGCCAACGGTCGAGTAGACGACTTCCATAATATTGCTATTACTGCCGCCCCTCACAGAACCGTACGTGCAGTTTTCCCGCATACGGCTCTTCATAAAAATCATTTATTGCCAAGTAGAAACATATATTTTAGGCTCTACTATTGGGTTATATTTTAATATATTTTGATATTTCTCCCAAGTTAATTTCTTTTGACTCCTTCTATTGAGTGCTATGAACAATTGCCTTCGGCAGTAAATTTGAAAGCGTCTTAGCTTATTATGATTGTCAGATATTCCATAATATCTGTAATGTCCTACCAATTTCACGTTTAACTTTTTTATTATTTCTGATGGTTTCTCGTGAAAGTGTTCATATAACCACTGTTTTGCCGCCTGCATTTTTGCTTTAAGCTTTTTACTTGATGTGTTATGAACAAGTTTATAGCCACCCCTTCTAGTTACACCATTTATATGTGTAAATCCTAGAAAGTCAAAAGTTTCTTTGGATTTTGAAAATCTCCCAAACTTGATTATCTTGGTTTTATCTTCTGCTATCTCTAACCCAAATTTTGATAACCTTTCCTTAAGCTTTACTAAAAACTTTTTAGCTTCGCTTTCATATTTAAAACAGCATACAAAGTCATCAGCATATCTCACCATACTAGTATAGTGATATTCTTTCTTTATTACCTTTTCAACCCACAAATCAAGCACATAGTGCAGATAAACATTAGCAAGTATTGGAGATATTAGTCCACCTTGAGGTGTTCCTTTATCACTTTCTATAAATTTACCTTCTTCCATTATGCCACTTCTAAGAAATCTCTTAATATATCTAATAAAATTCTTATCCTCTATATCATGTTCAAGAAATTTTATTAACCATTCATGGTTTACGTTATCGAAAAATCCCTTTATATCAGCATCAACTATAAAATTTACAGGTTCACGCATAATTTTGTTATCTAAATCAAGAATTGCTTGATGACAACTGCGGTTTGGTCGAAAACCGTAAGATATTTTTAGAAACTTTGGCTCATATATTATATTTAAAATATCCGCCATAACTCCTTGCACAAGCTTATCCTCATAAGCTGGTATACCTAAAGGTCTTAGTTTATGGCTAGCTACTTTAGGTATATAAACTCTTCTCACTGGCTGTGGTTTATATGAAAATCTTTTCATTCTTGCCACTAGCTTTTCAAGGTTTTCACTTATATTTTTGTCATACTCTACTTTTGTTATACCGTCTACTCCTGCTGCCTTCTTCTTTATTTGTGTTTTATGTTTTAGATATAATGTTCTTTTATTAATATGCTGCATAATATTTTGTACTGTTTTATATTTTCCTACCTGCTCAACTATCTTTAAATATTCATTTGTCATTATTTCTCACCTCTCGTGTGATAATGTTGCCTATTTAAAGGCGATTTCTATGTTAGTCCCTTCCCTCTGCGGTCATTACACGCTTCATTGGTACTATGAACTAATCCGACTTCTTGCATACCTTTCGTCAATCTTGATTTATTTCACTCTTGTATTGTCGTTACCATTGCTAGGAGTATGCAAGACCTCTCCAGTCCACTAAATATAACAATGTCAATCTCGCCACGCTCTCCGACCCCGACAGAAATAGTATTTTCTTGCCATTAGTGATAATACTATTATTGCCTGCTGTAGAAACAAGTACATCGGCTTCTGCATTTTAATTCGCTAACGGGGCTGTATCGCTTCACCCTTTCGGATTGCGGCTCGATTGCTCCTCTGCCTACGCTTAAACCTAATGTCACCACTTCGGCTCCAAGGCTGAGTACTGGCGGTTGGCTAGACCTTACCAGACAGGATTTCCACCTGCTATATATTTAGCGTTTTCTGGACGCACTAATTCTTCCAAATCAACTTTAAGGGCATCTTCCTTTGTCATAGGCCACTTAAATCTATTTTTTTCTAAGCGATAGTAATATAACCAAAAGCCTTCATCAAAATGGAGTATCTTTAATTTATTCATTTGTTTATTGCAAAATACAAATAATGCTTTTTCAAAGGGATTTAGATTAAGCTCAGTTTCTACAACAAGAGCTAGTCCATCAATACTTCTTCTTAAGTCTGTTGTTCCGCAAGCTAAATACACAGTATTAACCTTATCTATATTTAACATAATTTTGATATCTCCTTAATTACTACTGTTAATAAATCAAGATTTTCAGAAGGCACGTAAATAGTAGCTCTACCAAGTTCTATTTTAATATCCTTATTTTCTTTAGCATCACTTTTAGGCTTTGGAGTGTGAGAAACTTCAGGTATAACCTCTATTGCATGAAATATTGGAGTACTTGCTTTGGTGAATTTTTTCTTATAATAATAAAATTGGCTTTTGGTAACATTGTTTTCTTTACAGTAATCAGTCACAGTTCCTTCATAAGAAGAAAACTTTTCTAAGAGTTCTTTCCAGGTTGCTTCATTCAAATTCATTATCATTACAGATTTCCTCCCGTTCTTTATATCTGTAATTTTAGCAAAATGAGCTTTTTATAGGTAGGCGTCAATTTTTTTACGGTTACAAATATGTCTGATATTTAAGTGTTTTGATAAAAAAAGGTTTGGATTTTTTTCTCTAATTTTTCATTTTTGCTGGAGGGACAAGAAAAATGTAGATGCATTATGAGATTCTGTATTAATGGTAGTAATTTTCTTGCCATGTTTCTTTTCTACTTCACAGTAATAATTAATGATGGATTTGAATTCTGGTTATAGCAAAGGATAATCATCCTTTTGAAAAGCTTATGTCTACATCTACCATTCGGGCATCTGCCATGAACATCAAACTGCTCAATAGCACCGATAATGGTCCGTTTATCATGGCGATAATCTGGGGAGCGTGATGTTTTGGTGTATTCCAGATATACATCTATATAGCATGACCATTCCTTTGAATCCACAGTCAACATGATTCTTTCAATCTCCCGTTTGAGCCTGTAACCATATGTTTTAGAGTAACCGTTGTTTTCCATGTAAGGAATGAGTTTGGGGCAGTTATCCAGTAGGTTTTGCACATTCATTTGTATGTCCTCCTATTTCATTTGGATAATAAGAGTATGAAATATAAGAATAAAATCCAAACCTTTTTTCGATGAAATAACTGAAATATAAGCTTTTTATCGAAAAGGTATGGATTTTATTAAGGTTTGGATAACTTAGCAAATCCAAACGTTTGGATTTTATGAGACACACTTTCGTTGTTAACAGGATGAATCAATGGATGATAAATGGAATCAGCCTAAACACCATGATGCCTTATCTAAGCAGATATCTTGGACATACAAGTATAGAGGGTACCTTCTACTATTATCATCAGGTTGACATGGCATTTCAGGTTGTACGCCAGAAAGATTCTTTATCTGGCAAAGTAATTCCGGAGGTGACTCCTTATGAAGAATAAAGGAATGCAGCCCGGAACGCTATTTTTTTCAATGACTTTAGAGTTTCTTGAAACGTACCTCCCACGTCAATTAGGGCGAAGTCCTAAAACCATTAAATCCTACAGGGATTCATTAACCGTTTTTAGACGATATTTGTATGAGAAGTGTCAAATATCTGTTGCCATTTTTAAATTTGGTGATTGTAATCAGAAATGTATTCAGGAATTTATCATATATCTAAAAGATAGTGGGAACAGTCCCGGGACTTGCAATCAGAGGCTTACCGCCTTAAAATCCTATCTATGGTTTGCTTCGGACAGAAATATTGCAGTACAGTCAGTTGTATTGAGTATTTCCAGAATACCACAGTGTAAGGTTCCTAAAAAAGAAAAAGAAATATTAACCGAAGAAGCACTGACTGCCATTCTACAGCAACCACCGAACACTAAAACAGGATTACGTGACCGTGTTATTATGATACTTCTTTATGATTCTGCTATAAGATTGGAAGAATTATTATGCCTTACACTAAAAGATATTTCTATAAAGACAGATAATCCTTACATAAGAATTTCAGCAAAAGGTAATAAAGAACGTATCGTCGCGATTACTCTAAAAACAGCAGAACATCTAAATCAATATTTTACAGTATATCACAAAAATGATTTAAACATGAAGCAATATTTATTTATTACTAAAATTAAAGGAGTCACAGACAGGATGTCTCCTGGAAATGTGGAACGTTTTATTAAGCAATATGCAGAAAGTGCAAGAGAGAAATGTTTTCAAATACCAACAAAAGTATATCCACATATGTTTAGGCGTACAAGGGCAACTGACCTCTATCAAAATGGTGTGGAACTCGAGCTTGTGTCAAGAATCCTCGGACATTCATCTACAGAAACAACAAGAGTCTATGCCAAACCTTCGATAGAAATGCTTAGAAAAGCAATCGAATCAGTGGAAACACCAGCACAGGCAAATGAAGAACCATTATGGACATCATGTAACGAAGAAGAAATGGCTAAACTGTGTGGTTTGAGATAAAAATTAATCCTCAGGATTGCATGGAAAATGCTTGATTTAAGCTGCTTTCATGTTATCATGAGGATTTTCTAAAGCTAAGGATAACGATAATAATCCTAAGCTAAGGATTAGCTTAGGAAATTGCCGTGAAACCCGTAGCAATCACACGAAAAAGCTCACTGTTTTCTGATTCGCAAGGGGGGGGCAGAAGCGTCAGCTACTGTATTTAGCATTATAAATACGGCAGCAGCCAATAATTTGGATGCTTATAAATATCTTGAATATCTCTTCCGAAAGCTGCCCAATAGTAATTTTGCATCAAATTCTTCTGTGCTTGATGAATATTTGCCCTGGGCAGATAAAGTACAACTTGAATGCAGAATAAAGACAGCAGAAACAGAAATAAACAAAAGGGAGGAATCTTGCAGTGAGTCAGCCTAATATTGACTACATGATGAATATGACAAAAGAATTTCTTAGCGGTGAAATTGATGGAATAGCTTATACCCTTGATTTTCCGTATGAGCTGGAACAACGATACAAAAAAATGCATCGAGAAGATGATGATTATTGTGAATTGATATATGAATGTCTTTATGAAGAAGGCATATCCATATATAATAAGCTATCAGACACTGAATTTAAGAAACTTATTCGAAAACAGTATAACTACATAAAAAAAATTGCAAAAGAAGGATTTTATTAAAAGATACAGCTCCACAGATTAATGTGGAGCTCCTTTTTTAGGTAACGGTATGTGTTTTGAAGATCATTTCAAAGCATTTTGGGTAAAGAATAAGAGAAGGTTCCAGAAAATATGAAAGATCACACATATATTGAAGTGATGAAAATGATAGGATGTGGAGACATTTCTTTGGAGTTTGTTACCTATATATGGTAAGCAATGGAACAAACACCGTAATGTAAATTAACCTCCCATTTGATATACTTTGATAAAGTAATCGATAGGAGGTTTTATTTTGAGATCCATAACTGAAGATCTGCTTCTCTGGAAGCAAAGAATTAATAAAGGAACTAAAAGCGGAATGTCAGTTTCTCCTCTAATGTTAATTTCTTATTTTGAGTGTATATCTTCAAAATCACATTATCTGGCTGTATTTTACTAGGTATTGGATTAGCTCATTTAATAGTGTCCTTTCAGTTTCTAATCCTAATTTTAGTAACTGGCTAATCCTTAATAAAATATCGTGCTTGTGTGTTATATTATATTTTAATACAAGATTTCTAATAATTAAATATTGTTTGCTTAATGAGTTATATCCACAAATAAAACTTTCACCATTGATCAAATATGAGTTATCTACCATGTATTTCAAACGAAGCTCCATTAATAACTTATGTTCCCAAAATAAATGGAATGCTCTAATATCTAAATAAACATTCTCATCAACTAAAGATTTATCCAATAAGTCTATAATAAGATAAATTGAGTCCATTCCAAAAATACATTTTTCTTTAAATGATACATCAATTGATTTAGCTGAGTATATATAATTCTTTATATTAGTAATAAATTGACTAAGATCAAAATATAAATCATATTTTTCTACTCTTTCAAATGCATGTATATTTAAGAAAAATTTATTATCACTATTAATGCTCCAGTAGCCCTTTTCAATCTCATCAAACGAACACTTCGTTTTTATATATTTACCATGTAATAAATTATCTGCGACGTATACTATATTTTCATCAATGTCATAGCCATATATAAAAATTTCGTGCAAGGTACTATATTTAAGATATGCATTAGATTTAGAAATATAATAGCGATCAACGTATAGATATATATATAAGTTATTATTAATAGCATCTATAATAAAGCTCTTTATAGAGCTATTCCATTTTGCTAAAATAATGTTTCTCGGTATTATATAATGATAAAGCCAAGGACAATTGTCAAATAATAAATGATGATTATCAAAAAAATAACTATTCCAATCATATACATATCTAATTTGTACAAAATTGTTATATACCCATGGCCATATATCTTTATCATTAGAAATCATAGATAGTATACTTCCGTATATATTATAAGTATTAATAATTGGTTCATTCATTTGTAGTATTTTAGTATTCAAAATTTATCTCCTTCTTTAAAATTTATTTAGATTGCAATGTAAATAAATTTAATAAATAATTAATATACTTAGAACTTACCTGTGTCAGCTTCTTCTATGGGTCTCGCCAACATTTCTCTGAATCACACCAAAAGAAATTAAAAAACAACCTAAAGCTAATTGATAAGGGTATTTACAGCAGCCTATCACCAGTAGAAAAGCGTATAGCATTGTTAGCACGCCTTTAATTAATATAATAAACTAAATTATAAATAGGCTAAGTAATTCAGAATCATTTTTTTCTATTACTCATATAAAATTAGTCTGCTATTTATCAAATCCTAGATAATTTCTGCATTTTGAAGCCATATCTTTTAATGGATACTCACAATTCTGTTCTAACCGGTTCAATGTACATATCAGTATCTCTTTATCATCCTTATCTTGAATCTCATCAACATTCAAAACCAAGCTTGCTATTGTTAAAATATCATTATGACAATTTTCATTACGTAAAAAATGTTTTGTATTTGCTATTGAAAGTTTAAGAAAAAGGCTTTTTTTACCATTGTGTTTTCGTGCTTCGTCTATTGTAACAGCTGACATATGTGGTGTTGCTATACATTCAAAATCTATAAAAGAAAAAATATCATCTTTGCTAAATGCAAAAGAAACAACGTATACATAAGGAAGCAATCCAGGAGCAAAAGCTGTATATATCACATTATATATTTCTTTAATAATATCTGGAGGCATTAACATAAACTTACCATTATCATAACCAGATACATCAACTTTAATATCTATGTCCGAATACTTATCAAAATCTCCATTTGCTAGACTTCCATTTAGATTGCATTCCTTAACCTTGGGATTCTCTTTCATAATAAGTTATTATGTGAGTTGCTAACATAATCTGATTATCAATAGTATTCATTTTTTAATTCTCCTTATTCAGTTTAATTAAATAGACAACACATAATATCTTACAGTTGTTATTTAAGCACTAAGGTAATTGTACCATTAAACACCATTTTTGCAAACTATAATTTGATGTTAAACCAAACTGACCTACGAGGTATACCTTTGCGTAGGTTTATTGTATTTTAAATACCGCCGGTATAATCGGTGGTATTTAAAATACAATAAAAAAGCCACAACATTTCTGGTGTGGCTTATATCCGTTGGAACATAGGTAGGTGGTAATCTACATCTCCTACCGCATTTCTGCGTGGTGGCGGCTACCTGTTCCGCCCTCTGATACTCCTTCGTTATAATTAGTCTATGTATTAATTATTTAACTACGTTTAGCTGTACTTACAGTTATAGTATACACAATCTGAATAGATTTGGATTCTGAAGTTGAGCGGAAAAAAACCAGCATTATAAAGTTCACACTTAAATAATGATGGCTACTAACTGCTCAATTTCAGAAACAAATTATAGAACGAAACCGCCGCAGGCAACTATGGGTAATCAATCCGTCCCCTACCCTCGAAGAGTTTTGTTATTATCATTTTATCACATAATTTAGAATAATGTGGAAAAATATTTTTGATGATTTTATATTTTTTTTAATTTAATATAGATTTTCCCCCTCCCCATTCCCTCTATAACTCTTTTCAAATTATATATTTAGATTATTAGTGGAATTTTTTCTAGTTGATAATATCTCTTCGTATTTAATTTACCTTTAGTTACCATTTTGCCACTGCAACAAGGACACTTATTAATATCTACACCTGTGAGCTTAAAAAGCAGCTTCGCTGTAGTTAACTTTATAATTTCTTTAATTTTAGATACTGATACTTTAAGAATACATTTGCATTTTTCTAACTTTGTCATTCTATTCCGATTGCTCAGAATACCATAATGCCTTATCTTAACAAATTTATGTGGTAACACATGCAATAAAAATCTACGAATAAATTCTTCGGCAGTTACAGTCATATGTTTTTCCTTACTATTATCGTATGTGCTCAATAGGTAAGGGTAAAAGTCTTTATAATTTTTCAGTGTATAGGAATTTATAGAATTCCCAAATAGCTGTCAAAAAAGAAAAAACATAGAAAATGAAATTAAATTGGAAAAATATAAGAAAAAAGAGTAAAATAAATTTATGAATAAGATATATAATTATGAGGGATTAGATATGCTGTCATTTAAATTAATATTGAATTTAAATGATAATTGGGAAGAATATAAGAAAAATGACAAATATAAAGTAAGAGATGTGGAGATTAAAGAAGTAGAAAAAATGTTAGGGTGTATGGATATTGAAAAAGGATACAATAGCTATATATGCCAATCGTGTGGAGAAATAATATATATACCACATAGCTGTAAAAGTAGAATATGCACTACCTGTGGCAAAAAACATGCAGATGAATGGGCAGAAATGATAAATTCAGAAATGTATGCAGTGCCATACAGACATATAATATTGACAGTATCAGATAAATTATGGGTATTTTTCGAGGGTAATTCAATGATGCAGAAAGTAATGCTCGAAACAGCATCAAAGGTAATGAAAGCAATTGTTTCAGGACACAATGGTAAAAATAAAGAGGTAGAACCTGGAATAATAATGGTGCTACATCCATTTGGGAGAGATTTGAAAACTAATATGCATGTTCATATGCTCATGACGGAAGGTGGTTTAACAAAGGAAGGGGAATGGATAAGCAAGCCATACCTGGATTATGGGATAATAAGAAAGACATGGCAGTATGAGATATTGACAGCAATGAGAAAGGCAATGCCAGGAAATAGGGAACTTAAAAAAAGAGTAAGAGAAACAATGGGTAAGCTAGGGAAGCTTGTAAAACATGTAATAAACTCATTTTCATGGAGAAAACACATAATAGAATATACAGGAAAAGATCCACTACAATGCATGAAATGTGGAGGAGAAATGAAGTTATTTGAAATAGCCTACCGTAATAAAGACGGAGAATTGAAGAAATATGGTGGGATTAGTTTGCTGTTAAAAAAATTAGGATTGAGGGAAGTATATGAGTTTGAAAAGGAAGCAGAAAGCAAAGAAAAAGAAAAGAATCAATACAAAGAAGAGCAGAAATGGCATCAGCTATGTATGTTCTAATTGTGGAACGGAAGAAAAAATACCAGCTGAAGTATTAGAAGAATTGGATGAACTATATCCTGAACAATTGTTTTTGGGAGGGCATCAATTTGAATGCGAAAAGTGTGAACTTGGTATAATGAAAGAAAAAGATTCAAGTACAGTTGTCAAAGGATATGGATTGTTTGAAGGTAATCGAGTAGGAGCTGAAATAATTGGGAACGTAGATAGATTTGTGTAAATCAAATCTATCTACGTTTTTTTATGTATGATTAGCTGGTAATTATGCAAATAATAACTATGAAATATTTTTGAAGGGAGCAAAAAATATGAATGCGTTAGAAATACCAGATATTAATCTTAACGAGGAATTGAGTAAATGCAAAAATATGGAGGACCTTATTGGTAAGAATGGTTTGATGCAAAGATTATTTGGTGGTATTATTCAGCAGTTTTTGGAAGCAGAAATGGAGGAACATCTTGGAAGAGAGCGATATGAAAGGCAAAAAGATTCAGCTAAAAACTACAGAAATGGTTATAGTACGAAAAACATTAAATCTAGTTTTGGAGAAGTTGGTGTAGACATACCAAGGGATAGAAGGGCTGAATTTGAACCTACGATTGTTAAAAAATATGAAACTGTGTGCAATGAGCTTGATAAAAAGATTATAGGTCTGTACGCAAGAGGCATGTCTGTGGATGATATTAAGTCAGAGATAGATGAATTGTACGGGGTAGACCTATCACCAGCAATGGTTTCCAAAATAACTGATAAGGTAATGGATACAGCTACCGCTTGGCAAAACAGGTCGTTAGACCCACTTTATCCTATCGTATATTTAGATGCCATTCATTTTAAGGTTAGGGAAGAACATAGAATTGTGAGCAAAGCAGCATATATCTGTATGGCTCTAGATGTTAAGGGACATAAAGATATACTTGGTATTTGGGTTGGTGAACAGGAGGGTGCAAAATTTTGGCTATCTGTTTGTAATGATCTTAAAAATAGAGGTGTTAAAGATATTCTTCTTGCATGTATGGATGGTCTTAAAGGGCTTCCTGAGGCTATTAAAGCAGTTTTTCCTGAAGTAAATATCCAAACGTGTATAATACATCAAATAAGAAACTCTATAAAATATATAGCTTCAAAAGATTGTAAAACTTTTATGAAAGATTTGAAGAATGTGTATAAAGCAGTTAATGAAACAATGGCTACGCAAGCATTGCAATCACTGGAGTCTAAATGGGGTGATAAATATCCAATAGTTATTCAATCTTGGAATAACAATTTGGAAAACTTGTCCACATATTTTGATTTTCCTCAAGAAATAAGAAAAATTATATACACCACAAACGCTTTGGAGGGATTCAATAGACAACTTAGAAAATACACTAAAATTAGAACTACATTTCCTACGGATGACTCGCTTAGAAAGGCTTTATATTTAGCAACAGAACAGATAATGGTTAAATGGACATCGCCAAGACAAAATTGGTCTACGACCTTAGCACAACTTAGTATAATGTTTGGTGACAGACTTGTACAATATATATAGAAAATAATGCTTGTACTAATTTGAATAATGATGAATAATAATAGAATTATTGCAAACAATACTAATATAACCAGCTACACTTCCTCATTGTTAGTATTACCACGAAAAATAAAAATTACTACAGGAATATTTTCCCATAGTAATTCCCAATTATGATTTACCTTGTCTTTTAAATTTCACACAAACCTATTGACGTTCTCGAATAATTATTTTATTCAGCGACCTCTCACACCACCGTGCGTACCGTTCGGTACACGGCGGTTCAATAAGAATTACCTAATGATAAATACTTTTCAGTTAATGTTATAAATCCTTGTTCTTTAAGGTATTTATTAGATAGTGTTTTTGCTAAAATAGGGCTGTTGGATATTCTCCAATAACCTTTTCTTGTATTTGCATATTCCCAAGCTTTGTTTTCATTTATACCAAGCTTTTTAAGATTATCATGTTTTGTTCTAATTCTCTTCCATTGTTTCCAATAACATAAGCGAATCCTTCGTCTTAGCCACTCATCTAAGGTTTTAAGAGTACTTTTCATATCAGCTAATTTAAAATAATTAACCCATCCAACTATAATTTGCCTTAGTTTAATCGTACGGAGTTCCATGCTCATAGCATTACTTCTTCCTGTTATTTCTTTTAGTTTAGCTTTAAACTTCTTAAGAGAGTTTTCATGTACTCTTATTCCCATTTCACCTTTCTTTGGGTAAAATGTAAATCCTAAATATTTCAACTTCCACGGTCTATCGACCCTGCTTTTCTTGTTTTCACGTAGATATTACAGTCGTCAGCATATCTACAAAAGTGCAATCCTCGTTTTTCTAATTCTTTATCTAGTTCATTTAACATGATATTACTAAGTAATGGAGATAAGTTTCCACCTTGCGGTACGCCTTTTTGTGAAATATTAAAAACACCTTTTTCAATTACTCCTGCTTGTAAATATTTTCTTATGAGTGATATTACTCTAATATCTTTTACTTCTTTGTAAACCAAGCCTATTAGTTTATCATGATTTACAGTATCAAAATACTTTTCCAAGTCAATATCAACTGCCCACTTATATCCATTATCCATGTATTCTTTGCATTTTAGAATTGCTTGATGTGCATTCTTATTAGGTCTAAATCCATAACTATTATCTGAAAATTTTCCTTCAAATATTGGACTTAATACTTGAGCGATAGCTTGTTGTATTACTCGGTCTACAGTTGTTGGTATCCCTAGTGGTCGTTTCTTACCATCAGACTTTGGTATTTCCACTCGTCTTACTGGATTAGGTTTATAACTACCTTCCAATAATGTTTGCCGAAGGCTGGCGCCATTTTTCTTTAGGTATTGTAGAAGTTCATCTACTTTCATACCATCAATTCCATGACTGCCTTTATTGGCTCTAACTTTCTTAAATGCTTGATTTAAGTTATCTCTGTCAATAATCCTTTCGAGCAATTCATTATCGTATTTACTTTTGGCGTTCTTCTTCTTTTCTAACGTCAATGAAATGCTCGGCGCTCCTACATACTCTTCGAGTTCCACTCTATCCTTTTGTAGGTAACCTTCAATATGAAGTTGTCTGCTGTTGTCACATTTCTTTGTGTTTTTCAAAGTTTCAAAACCTCCTATCGTTCGGTCCTTCACAAAAGTTTCATGACACTTTTGCTACTATGACTTCTGCTGACTTCTTGGATTTCAATTTTGCATCACTGCAAAGATTGTTATTTCAAAATTAATTTCCATAACATATATCCTAGACCTCCCCAGGTAAGAACGCAATCTTTCACTCCATCTATCTGCTACATTTACACCGCTTGTTTCGGATAGTTTAGGGCTTCGGTTTGTCTAGCAACCTTACCCACAAGCATATGCCTTATATGTAGTTTCTGTTCGTCAGACCAGAGTTTTGCCGCCGACTTCCTTCAGATTCCACGTCACCATGGACACCCTTGTCTTAAGCTATGCATTTGGCACTATCAACCCATGCTCGGGACTTCCACCCGTTAGATTGCGCCCATGCTGGGCGCACTAGGAGGAGGCGGGCTTCCCTGCATCTTAGCCCACAACAGTAAAGTAACCTGAAAATAGCAGGAACAACAAGCTCTCTTCCTGGAGATTCCTTTCGCTTTACTATACTGTCACAGTAATTGAAAAAC
>Ga0255360_1000087_pt1 | contig 26317 bp, 24 predicted proteins | sample GFST50metaG_FD_186004 | JGI IMG/M metagenome (GOLD analysis project Ga0255360, IMG submission 186004) | Peat soil microbial communities from Stordalen Mire, Sweden - G.F.S.T50 | ecosystem: Environmental > Terrestrial > Soil > Wetlands > Peat | place: Sweden: Norrbotten County, Stordalen Mire... | reverse complement strand
ATTCAATTTTTTCTTTTTTCCAATGATTAAGATATGCTTCCATCGTATCTGTCAAATCTACGAAAGTAAAACCTTCGAAACCGCCAGTATGAGTGGATAAAACTGCAGTAGGAAAAGGACAAACTTGAGCACCCATAGTGGATAATATAGGAATAATTGTTGTAAGTGATGCTCTCCCAAATCCTGATAAATCGTGAATAGCAGCAACTCTTTTTACTGGATTAATTAACATCTTCATTCCCCTTATCAATTGTAAATTTCAGGCATATGAAAAATTTAATATGCCTGAACTCTTTCATTATAATACATTATAGAAGTATACTCCAGTTACTAACTCTAATAATGCACCTATAATAAAAACCCATTTCACCTCAATGAAATTAGAACAAATACCCCCTATCAAAATTGATATTACACCTATAGGTTGAATTATAGAATTAATACAACCAGAAACACGTCCCAGCAAATTTTCCGGCGTTTCTTCTTGAATAACCGTTTGTAAAATACCACCGTTAAATGCACCAACTACTCCCATTCCTGCAAAAAGTAATAAAGTAATTGGGAAATACCTATTTAATGAAAAGGCTATAACCAGCATACTGTCAAAAACAAGTGAAATTGAAAGTAGCATTAGTTTATTTCTATTTTTATATCTTGCAAGTATTACTCCACCAAATATTGTGCCAATGCCTGCAAATGCAAGTAGAAACCCAGTTCTTTGGGCCATCAAGCTACTGCCACCTAAATATTTTTTTACAAATATATATGTAAGCGGTGTCTGCATTGAAATAATAAAGGTAATAATTACATCAATAAAAAACATATATTTTACATTTGTATTGTTCCTAATAAAATTCCAGCCATCAATAGTATCTTTTTTTAAATTTATTTCATTATCACTATTAGCAGTACTATCAACCTTGCTAATTTTTAAAAAAATAGATACTATGGCTATAAATATAAATGATAAACCATCTAGAATAAAAGCTATTTTATTTCCAGTAAAACTCACCAAGATGCCAGCAAATGCATAGCCTGCTATCATAATAACTCCATTTATGGACATATTAAAACCGTTAACTTCAGTTAAATGTTCTTTGTCAACTAATAATGGCATTAGCGAAGTTGTAACTGGCATGTAAAAGGCTTGAATAATACCATTTATAAGAACAACAGAAAAAATTATTAATGTATTATATGTTAAAGCAAACGTAAAAGAAGTAAAAGCAAATATAATATTAATTATTATAAAGAATATTTTCTTATTCTTCCTATCTACTACATTACCAGCTAACATACCGAAAATTAGAATGGGTATACTTTGAAGCATAAAAACTAAACTTACGTTAAAATCATTTCCAGTTAGTTTCATCACTTTATCAGATAACGCAATAGTTGTAAGTTTTGTTCCAATGCCTGACACAAAAATACCAATAAAATAAATGATTAAATTTGAATTTTTATATATACTTTTCATAATCATGTAAATCATATAGATAGATGGCATTGTTATAACCAGAAGAATTCATAACTTTGTTGTAAACTTTTTTATGATTTTTATCATAAGTGACCCTATGATTTTTTACTTCCAAATTTTCATTTTCCTGCCATTTAGATTTTGGAACAATTTTTCCATGATGAGTAATCCAATTTCTAATTTCTATATTTCCCCCATTATTTTTGTCTACTATAACATACCTTAAAGCTCCTGATCTAACTAATTCCTTAAATTTGTTTAAAGTAATTATTCGGTCTCCTCCACCAAAGCCCCCATAGCTCATTACAGGTTGTCCTGTCTGAAGTATCAGCTCAGGTGCAATAGTACTGGCTGCTGCCATAGCTACTAAATATTTTTCATTTGTTCTATTAGCTTCTAAAAAATTTATCAATTTTGAATTATTATTTAAACTAGAGCTTTGGTTTATTTTCCCATGGACAATTTCTAATCCTATTGATGGACTGCCACCACTCATTCTATAAAATATTGGTGTACCCGACCAAACTAAAGGTGTAATTAATAATCCAGTAAAAGAAATTGCTATAAGCACTTTTGGGATTCTATAATTCTGATTTCCTACTTTTTCTATGCTTTTCTTAGAATTATTTATTATGTTATTAATCTGAAGAATAATTATTATTGCCAATGGTACAAAACATAAAGTTGCAGTTATCAATATCATAAGTTTATATGCATTAACTTTGTAATTGTAGGATAAAATCAAAATTTCCACCATACCATCTAAAGCTAAGGCTAAAATCAGAATCCACTTTTTCCATCCATTATCTTTGTAAAGTAACCACATAGCTGCCATTCCCGTTCCAATAAGTGCTGCTATAGGTGGTGCCATTGTAGTTAAATAATAAGTATGAAACATACCTTTTGTAAAACTAAAATACATAAATTCAGTTAATAGCCACAAAAACCACATTACTAATATTAAATTTTTTGCATTTTTAAATAGCATTTTTAACTTTTCTTTTATAGCTAATGCTAAAAATCCTATAAATGCTAACGGCAATAACCAGCTTATCTGATCTGATAAATTATTTTCAGAAAAGAATCTTGTTATACCTGGATTAGACCCCTTATTAGCCGCTGATTTAACTTGCTTATTAATAGTTTTTTTACTACGATTATTTTTAACGGCTAACAATTTTACATTTTTAGAGTGAGTATTATGTATGTTTTTATGCTGATTTTTTGTACCAAATATGTGGAGATTTATACCCAGTCTCTGAAAGCCATTGTGCCCTATTATAAGTTGGATGACAGTATTATTGGTACTACTGCCTACAAAAGGTCTATCAGCTGCTGGTATAGAATCCACTACTAATGCCCAAGATAGTGAAACCCCCAGAAGCACAATTGTTCCTATAGCCAGATGCATTATCCTTTTTTTAAGAGATATATTGGTTGCTAAAATATATGTTATATATATTGCTGGCACAATAAGATAAGCTTCTAACATCTTTATATTAAAGCCTATTCCTACAACCGCTAAACTTATTATAAGATATCTAAGCTTGCCCTTTTCAATTGCTATTGAAAAAGCCAAAGAAGCAACTATTAATGTTAATGCAAGTAAATTATCTATGGTATTATTTCTACCTGTTGCTACAGTTATTGGAGTTATAGAAAGACATAACGCTGAAATCAAAGCAGGCACAGTGCCGAAATATCGTTTAATCATATAATATATAAGTGCTACTGAAATTACTCCAGCTAATGCTTGGGGGAAAATTATGCTCCAGCCACTAAAACCAAATATTTTAGCACTTATAGTTTGAAGCCAAAAGCCTACAGGAGGCTTATCAATAGTTACAAATCCACTTGGGTCAAAGGATACAAAGAAGAAATTTTTAAAATTCTTCATCATGCTTTTAACACCTGATGCGTAATAAATATTACCATATCCTTCTATACTAAGATTTGAAAAATTCAAGATTGCTGATAAAAATAGAATAAATGCTAGTATAACATTTTCTTTCTTAAATTTTATTTTCCTATACACTCCACTATACCCCCTATAATATCTAGTTTTTATATCCGCTAAAAATTATTGTTTTTTCTATTTTATCACAATATTTAAAACATTATATTAAATTTATAATAAAACATTTTAAAATATCCAATAACTTTTAATTATGCAAACGATTGCCTAAACTATTGCAATGCTATATAATCTTAATTGTAACTATATTTATGATTTTAAGGAGGGCACTATGAACATAAAATCTGTTCCAAAAATTGCTTATTTCTCCATGGAATACGGACTAAATTCTGATTTTAAAACCTATGCGGGCGGTCTTGGAATCCTTGCTGGTGACTATTTAAAAGGTGCTAAAGACATGAATTTGCCTTTAGTCGGTATAGGCATCAAATGGAAACAAGGTTATGGGGAACAAATGATAGATGAAAACGGACATCCCTTTGATGCTTACCACAACTATGACTATGATTTTTTAAAAGATACTGGTATAAAAGTTTCTGTGAAAATTAGAAATGTAGATGTTTTTTGTAAGGTTTGGAAATGTGATAACTTTGGTAATAATGCAATCTATTTATTGGATACAGATATTCCAGAAAACTCAGAAGCATGGATTACTGGTCAACTCTATGGTTGGTTTGGTGAAGAAAGAATTGCTCAAGAAGTAGTCCTTGGAATTGGGGGCGTTAGAGCACTAAGAGCACTTCAAATTCCCGTTGACATATACCATTTCAATGAGGGACATGCGGACCTTGCTGCCATTGAACTTATTAGAGAAAAAATGACCTGCGGTTACAGCTTTGAAGAAGCTTGGAGACTGACAAAACGTGAAGTAGTATTCACAACACATACACCAATTGTACAAGGAAATGAATCTCATTCAATAGATAAGCTCGAATTCATGGGCGCCTTTAATGGTCTTACTAAAAATCAAATGATACTTATAGGTGGCGATCCATTTAATATGACTGTTGCAGGTTTAAGGCTTGCGCGGAAATCAAATGCAGTTGCTAAGTTACATGCTGAAACTGCAAATAAAATGTGGCAAAATGTATCTGGAACAAGTGAAATAATAGGAATAACCAATGCTATTCATAAAGGAACATGGGTGGATTGCCGAATGACAAATGCATACAATGATAATGGAGACCTTTTATCAGTTCATAAAGAAATTAAGAAAGATTTAATAAATTTCATAAAAGAAAGAACTAACATAACTCTTGACGTTGATAAACTATTAATTGGATTTTCGAGAAGAGCTGCTCCTTACAAAAGGAGTGATCTTATATTTAGGAAAGAAGAATTAATAGATCCATTACTAAAAAGCGGTAAAATCCAAATAGTATTCTCAGGAAAAGCTCATCCTTTAGATGATACTGGCAAAAAAATTGTAGCTAACCTAGTATCTATGATGAAAAAATATCCAAATTCAGTGGTTTTCTTGGAAAACTATGATATGAATATAGGAAGAATGCTAACTAGAGGATCCGATATTTGGCTTAATAACCCCCGAAGACCCCTTGAAGCTAGTGGAACTTCTGGAATGAAAGCCGCTATGAATGGAGTTCTTAATTGTTCAATACTTGATGGTTGGTGGCCAGAAGCTTGTAATGATGGTGTAAATGGATGGCAATTTGGAGATGGTGCAAGTTGCAATGACGGTGTTGATACAGCTGAAGATCTTGAAAAGCTTGATAAACATGATTGTGATGCTTTATATGATACTTTATTGAACAAAGTAATTCCAACTTACTATGGAAATAAGGAAAAATGGAGTGCAATGATGCACGAGAGCATAAAAAGCTGCTCTGAATACTTCGGAATTGAAAGAATGTTAACTGAATACTATGAAAAACTTTACATCTGATGAAAGAGGCATGCTAGACGTATAAAAATGGGAAGATAACTTTATCTTCCCATTCTATCATCAATTATAGCCTTTATATCTTTAGTTAATTGTATTGACGCTTCAATTTCAACCTTTCTAGTTGATACACTCTCTATGCTACAGCCTATAGGAATTCCTTTCTGTATTCCAAAATCCAGCAATTCTTCGAAGTTTTTCATGCAAAGTTCTAAAGATTTCTGTAATATATCTTCTGAATTCATTAGATCATTTTCTAACCATTTAGGTATATTTATGCCTAACCATTTCATGAATTCAAGAGTTTTAATCGAACCACAGGGTGTTATATTTATTATTATTGGCACCATTTCAACATCATTACTCTTGCAATAATAATAATAATCAGACAAGAAATTTTTTGCTGGTTCTATATTGTAAACTGCCTGAGACACAAAGAACTTACATCCATTTTTAATTTTATTTATTATCCTTAAATGTTCATCATTATATTTTGTATGTCTTTCTGGTATTATAACTCCTCCAAGTATTAAATTTGGATTTAAATTTTCAGTCAATTTATAAGCATCAGGAAGATTCAATCTAACTTTTTGAGTTTTAGCAGAAGCTCCTACAAACACAGAAAATCTATCATCATCAGAATCTAAGTTTACCCAATTTTCAAATTTTTCATAGCTATATTTTCCAACACAGCGATATACTATTTTAGGCACTTTTAAAGCATCCAGATATTCCTTACTGTAGATCTCGGGATCTATTGTTTCTAGAAATGGAAATGGTCTCTCTTCCTTAATTCTATCTTCCTCATCTTGAATATCATAAAGAATAAGTCCATCAATATCTATACTACTTATTCTTTCTATTTGCTTTTGTGCAATTTCCTTTACTTTTTCCATTTCTGTATCTTTTTTAGGTGGGGTTATTCCGTAAGTTATAATTCCAAATTTTCTATCCAATATTTTTTGTTTAAGCATTATTGTTTTAGTGAGAAGCCTTATGAAACATAAACAAGCTCACTAAATTCTCACCTCACTATGTATTTTTTTTACTTCTTGATTCCAGTGTGCAAACCAAGCACCGCCTTGAAATTCATCCCAACATACTATTTTGTTATTTCTATTACCGCATAAGCATCATGGGGATGTATGGATTCTTGATGATGTGAGCTAATCTTAAACCAAGTTATTTTGTCATCCTCATATAGTTTTTTAGCAACTAGTCTAACTATATCCTCAACAAATCTTGGATTTTCGTAAGCTTTTTCTGTAACATACTTTTCGTCTACCCTTTTTAAAATCGGATACAATTCGCAGCTTCCATTTTCCTCCACCATAGAAATTAAATCCTCTATATAAATTTCATCATTATACCTAATAGATACAACTACATATCCCCTTTGATTGTGCGCTGAGTATTCACTTATTGCTTTTGAGCAAGGACAAAGTGTTGTAATAGGTATCTCCACAGTTAAAATCATATCAAAATTGTTTTTTTCTTTATTAAGTGTCCCTTCAATATTACATTCATATGGCATTAATCCTTGAATTTGGGATACAGGTGCATTTTTGGGCAAAAAATATTTGAAATTAATATTCAAACAAGAATCTTGTGACTCAAGCTTATTACATATTCTATTTAATATAAACTTAGTATCATTTTTGTAATCTTTCATGTACCACTTATCTGTATATAACTCAGATAGAATTATTGGAAGTCTGCTCATATTAATTCCTTTAAAATATTTTTCTAAACTTACAGCCATAGAATATGTTGCAATAGTCTCTATAACATTGCCATCTTTTTTCTTGATATAAAATGGATGCTGTATATTTTCCACACCCACCTTGTCTATTTTAAAATCAAAATCTCCCTTTTTGTTTTGTATATCTTCCATTTTATCCACTCTGCCCCTTAACTAAGTTATATTTTATTTTTATATTCCACAGGATCCTTATATCCAGCTTCTTCAAAAGCCTTTAATCGTAATTTACAACTATCACATTCTCCACATGCTTTTTCATATCCATTGTAGCAAGTCCATGTAAGCGAATATTCTACACCTAGTTTCATTCCTAATTGTATTTCTTCTGACTTTGTCATATACATAAATGGTGCATGTATTTTTATCTTTCTATTATCTTTTACTGCACAAACAGTTCCAAGATTAATGGCATTTTCCATTGCATCAATAAATTCTTTTCTACAATCTACGTATCCTGAATAATCAACTTGACTAACTCCAATAAATACATCCTGTGCACCAACCACCTCAGCATAAGACGCTGCGTAAGATAGAAATATCATGTTTCTTGCTGGCACATATGTAACTGGAATATCTTCACTGTCTAAATTACTCTTTGGTACATCAATATTTGAATCTGTTAGAGCGGATCCTCCCCAAGCATTCATATTTGTGTTCACAATAATATGTTCCTTTATATTTGCTCTTTCAGCAATTTTTTTTGCACACTCTAATTCTTTTTTATGTCTCTGTCCATAATTAAATGATATAGCATAAACTTCATAACCTTCTGATTTTGCTAAATACAACGCTGTACTGGAATCTAATCCACCTGATAATAATACAACTGCTTTTTTCATTATATATCTCACTTCTCTCATTTAATAAAATTTCAATTTAGGCATCTGAAAAAATTATATATGATAATTAGCATAACTTCAACTATGTTATATTTATTTTACTCCATAATTCTGGGTATTTTCTCTTTATGTTTATAATTTTAAATTCACTACTACTTACAAATGCTTGAACTGTACTACCCTTGGCTAAAATTTTATTATCATTTGTTCTAAACACTTCATATTTAAAAACTACCTTAGCTCCTGTTAGTTGTTCTATAGACGTTTTTATTAAAACTTCATCACCATATTTAGCCCCTTCAATATATTTGCAGTGAGTTTCAATTAACGGCATCATTATTCCCATATCTTCAATTTGCTTATATGTAATATTTAATTTGGAAATAAATTCATCTCTAGCAACTTCAAACCAGACATAATACTTTGAGTGATGTACAATTCCCATTTTATCTGTTTCTGCATATCTTACTTTAAGTTTTGTTTCATTAATAAACATTGTTTCAACTCCCTTTTGTATATTATAACATATTTCTCAGTCCCAATTTTCTTCATTTTTAATATTATTATATTTTAATTGAAACCCTTTTTATATTGGTTTATACCTACAACAAATTTCTATAAAATTTGTGCATAATGTCATTGAATACACTTTAAATATGCTTTATTATGTAATAAATTATAATAATTTCTATGCAAATAGCATATATTATAATTCAATTAATATTTTTAATTCCAATAAAGTTATAGGCATACAAAAAACAGTAAAGGGGATATTAATTATGCAAAAAACAAAAATGGTTTTTACAATAGGCCCAGCTAGTGACAGCGAGGAAGTATTAACTCAGCTAATGGAAATTGGTATGAATGTTACTAGACTGAATTTTTCACATGGTACACATGAAGATCACAAAGAGAAAATTGTTCTTATAAAGAATCTTAGAGATAAACTTAATAAATCTGTTGCAATAATGCTAGATATTAAAGGTCCAAAAATTAGAACACATAATTTTAACGGCGATAAAGTCTTTATTGAAAAAGGTCAAAAATTTACTTTTAGCTGTGGAAAAGAAATACTTGGAAACAAAGATAAATGTTCTATTTCATATGAAAATCTTCATATGGATGTTAAAGCAAATGATACCCTTCTAGTCGATGATGGTCTTCTTGAATTTAAAATTGATTCAGTTGACGGTACCGAAATAAACTGTACCTCTGTGAATGCTGGCTATATTTCAAATCACAAAGGAATAAATGTTCCTAACGTAACTATTGGACTACCTGCAGTAACTGAAAAAGATGCATGTGATTTAATATTTGGCTGTGAACAGCAAGTTGATATTGTGGCTGCTTCCTTTATAAGAAAAGCAAGCGATGTCTTAGATGTTAGAAAAATACTAAATGCCCATGGCGGTGAAAATATTTTAATAATTGCTAAAATAGAAACTCAAGAAGGCGTAGATAATATTGATGGTATTTTAGAAGTGGCTGATGGAATAATGGTTGCAAGAGGTGATATGGGAGTAGAGATACCAATTCAAAAAGTTCCTATTGTTCAAAAAATGATAATACATAAATGTAATAGGGCTGGTAAACCTGTTATTACTGCAACTCAAATGCTAGATTCCATGATAAGAAACCCTAGACCAACAAGAGCTGAAGCTTCAGATATTGCAAATGCAATTTTTGATGGCACTGATGCCATAATGTTAAGTGGTGAAAGTGCTAGTGGAGATTATCCCATTGAAGCTGCACTTACCATGTCTAATATAGCAAAAGAAGCAGAATCAAATATAGATTACAGAGCTGCACTTAATGAGAGAAAAGAAGCGCGTCTAAAAAACATATCTAATGCTATAAGTCTTGCTACCTGCACAACAGCAGACGAATTAAATGTTGCAGCCATAATCACCGCTACGCAAAGCGGACTTACGGCAAGAATGGTTTCAAAGTATAGACCTAGCTGTCCAATTATCGCCGTTACACCTAACAAGCCTGTTGCAAGAAGATTAGCACTTAATTTTGGATTACAGACTATTATATCAAGGAAATTGACTTCAACAGATGAATTAATGGCAGATGCAGTTGAAAAATGCTTAAATGCTGGCTATGTAAAAAAAGGTGACATTGTTATAATTGCTGCGGGAATACCTGTTGGCGAATCTGGAACTACTAATATGATGAAAATTCAAGAAGTATAAAATTAAAACAGACTAAAGTTGTTCATAAAGAAAAACTTTAGTCTGTTTTAATTTTTAGTAACCTTTAGTTCTCTAATAATCTTAAAAATTTGCTTTATTGAAATATTTATTATTAACCACGTCACTCCAAAAATATATGCTGCAATAACACTACTTGCTGTAGAATTTTCTAACAATATAGATGAAATTCCTGCTAATATACATACTATAATAGAAATTGAAACATTAATTACTTTTATCCTATATTTAATTTGATATTCCATAATTATAAATGCCATGTATCCATAAAAAATCACAGAAATATATGCCGCATAGCAGGGAAAATTATTTTCTATATTATATTTTTTTATTCTTACAATAGAAAATATATTTTTAATAATAAAATATATGAGTTCCCCACCTAGAACATCAATGACAAGAGTTACTATTTGATCTTTTTTGTTATTCTCCTTTAAGAATATGAATCCCATTAAAATTAAGCAACCTAATAAAATAACTATATTACTTTCCATATATATAAATACATTCATAATTTTAAGTGTTTTAAAATTAAAAATGGCTCTTATAATATAATCTGTCACTCTATTAAATTTAATAAATTCATTATGTAATATTTTATCTATAACAATTATAATTAAAACAACCATAGTAAATAATAAACATTGTGTACATATTAATAAGAATTTTATCTTTCCTAAAGATCTATAAGTTGTTATTGCTTTATTAACCCATACATAAATACGTTCTTTTATTTGGACTTTAAAATATTTTAATATAACAATTAGAATAATTACTAAAAACAGTACAATACACATAATAATTAAGTATTTACTAGCATATACATGTAACTTACTCCATTTCCCACCTAAAACTTTACCAATAGATATAAATGTAAGTGTCCAAATAAATGAGCCTATGTAAGAATTAATTATAAATTTTTTCAATGATACATTTGTAATACCAGCAAAATATCCAGTAATATGTCTTACACCGGGGATAAAATATGATATTATAAGCAAATTACTGCCATATGAATCAAACCATCTTGAGGTTTTATCCATTTTTTCCGGACCCATATGGACATATTTACCGTATTTCTTAAAAAATTCTATCCCTAGCGTTTTTCCAATAAAATAAGAAATTGTAACACCTATGTTCACACCTAAAAAAGCAGCCAGTATGCTTATAGACCAACTTAATTTGCCCTCATATACAAGATATCCACAATAACTCATTAATGTTTCACCTGGTAAAGGAAATGCTAGTAGTTCTAGTGTCAACGCTACTGTTAGGACTATATATCCATTATTGTTCAAAAGCGTTTGAATTGAATGCAATTTAAAAACCTCCATGTGTAGGTAATTGTACAACATATGTATTATTTTAACATAAAACTAAAAAATAAGTTACCAAATTTTAAATTTATGTTATTTTGTGCATATTTGGTAAAATAATAGCGGCATATTATACTTGAAAGCTGCTAATAATATAATTCAGAAGGGAGTGTTTTGTATGAATAAAGGTAAAAATAATATCAAAAAGAACAATAATTTTAAAAATAATACAGCAAATAGCTCCACAAATTCTTCCAGCATAAATAAAGCTATAAAAAATTCATCAATAAAAGAATTAAATGCAATTTTAAAAGGTGAATATATGGCAATAGATGCTTATAAAAAGTATGTCGATAGTATTTCTGATATAAACGCCAAAGCTGAACTTCAAAAAATACAGGACGAACATAAAAACCAAGCACAAATGTTAACTAATAGAATAGAAGAACTTGGAGGTAAAGCAAAACAAAGCTCTGGTGTATTAGGAAAAGTTGCTCTAACCATTTCAAGTGTTAAAGATATTGGCAACAATAAACCTAGTAGTTTTGTAAAAAAAGCATTAAATGGAGAAAGCAATGGTGTTAAATTAGTTACTGAAATGGTTAAAGGAGATTTAGATTCTACAAGCATGCATCTAGTAAATTCAATGGTAAATCAAGATAAAGACCATATAAATACTCTTTCTGGACTGGCAACAAGTCTTGAAGATGTTAAAAAATAGCTTTTATACAAGGCATATGATGGTCTATTAAAGTAAGTTTAATAGACCGTCACAATGGATTTTCTAACTATTCTACAATATACTTTTTAACAAATTCAAATAATTTATAAGATTCTTTTGCTTTTCTTAGTCCTGGTATACCCAAATCTTGTTCTCTATTTATTTTTTTTACATCACTAAAATAGTTTTCAACAAAATATTTATTTATAAAAGTATATGCACCCTTTATCTGTGAATCTGCTTTTTCAACATGTATAACAGCCATTTCATCACTAACTTTTTCTCCAATTGTCACTGCCACTATCTTTTCTTCCACAAAAACAGCTATACCCTGAATTTTAAATTTGTCATAATTTTTTAATAAGCTTTCAATTGCCTCAATTTCATATGTTAGGTATTCACTCTTGTCCTCTTTTTCATTTAACCAAAAGGATAATACCTCCACACATTCTTCAATTGGAACATCTTTCAATTCTTTTACTGTATAGCTATAATTTTTTATAAATTGATTATAGTGATTCTTCTTAGCATGAAGTTTTTTTCCAGAAAGGGATATTAATTTTTGCCCTTCATATATATAATCAAAATTATCTCTATCCTCCAAAATTTCTATGGAATCCTCATATACTTGTTTTAAATCTTCTACAAAACTTTCCTCAATATTCTTAAATAAACATTCCAGCCCAAGTTCCTTCTTACAAACCTTTAGCATTTCAACTATTTCCTTTAATTCTCCAATTTTATAGCCTATAGGCTGCATAAAATGAGTTACTCCATCAAAATCTTTCTTTTTTATAATTAAAACATCCCTATATGTAGCATACTCTATTTCACAAGCATCCTTCCATATATATAGTGTGGTAAATAAATATTCACAACTATTGTAGTCAAAATTATTAAAATATTTTTCTAATACTTGCTTATCTTCTAATGTAAGCTTTTTAAACTGTAACACAAAACCACTCCAATTCAACGTACAAATTAAGTATATAAAGGAATTTAATACTCCTTAATACTTATTATTACTTAATATTTTATTTTAATTTATTGCTTTTTATTATACCATAAAACACAACAAATTTATAATACCCAATTATGTTTGTTTTTATTTTGTGTAAACTGTTATACTAATATTAAAATTACCTTCCGAGTCACAACTTGCACTCACATCATGCTTTAACCCACTATTCTGCACAGACTCATTAAAATCATCCTTTACAAATGACATATTTCTTAAATCATTTTGACTTTTAGGTATAGAGAATTCTATCTTTACATTGTTTTTTAAGTCACTAGTTTCTACATCTATGTTATCAATCTTATATTTATAATCGATTTTATTTAATTCTAGACCATTTGAGCTTGCGGCTTGCTGTAATTCATTGTAATGGCTATTTAACTTTACTGAATCATCTATATATTTTACTTCTTGAACTTTATAATCATTTATTATTTTAGCTGCGGCCCCCATAGTACTGTCATCACCAGTAGTAATGATTATTGAATATAATTTATCTACTGAATGAGCTTTTAGCGCAGTTTCTATTTCTTTTACATTTTCAGCTCTACCTGAATCTATAAGTATATTTTTTTCTCCACACTGTAATAATACGCAACCATTATCACCGTTATCAATAAAATTTATTCTTAGCATACTGCTTACAATATTATTATTCACTACTTCTTTTTCTACATTGTTAACGTGACTATTAGTGGCGATTGAAGATTGATCTTGATCTTGTATTGGTATTTTTAAGTATCCTACAAAGGCTACTATAATTGCAAGTGTCATGCCAAGTATATAAAACTTTAATTTCTTATTTTTCATAATTATAGACGTTATTATCATAGTTATAAAATAAATCGTAAATACAAGTCCTAATATTAGTAATATTATTTCCAAAAATATCATCCTCTCATTTATGATAATCATTATTAGAAATATTGACATATTAGACCCATACTATTCATTTGTTAGTTTTTTTCATAATTCTTATAAAAGTCCTCCATCAATGGTTATTATTTTGGATGTTATATAACTTGAAGATTCACTTGCAAGAAACACAGCAAGTTTTCCAATTTCTTGAGGTTTTCCAAATCTATCCATTGGTATTTCTTCCTTAAGTTGCCTAATTTCTTCGTCACTAAAATAACTATTCATACTTGTATCTATTACACCAGGAGCTATACCATTTACTCTAATATTTGATGGCGCTAATTCCTTACCTAATGCCATAGTAAATGCGTTTATCGCACCTTTTGAAGCTGAATATAAAACCTCGCAAGAAGCCCCAACATTTCCCCATATTGAAGAAATATTTATTATTGACCCAGATCTCCTTGAGATCATGTGATTCAATACAGCATGAGTACAATTATAAACTGACCTAAAGTTTGAATCTAATATGTGATTATAGTCTTCTTCATTAGAATCAATTAACAATCCAATTTGAGAGACACCTGCATTATTTACTAAAATATCTATCTTTCCAAAATCACTTATCATATTATTAATCATTTCTTGTGATGTTGAAAAATCCCTTACATCTCCCTTATATTTTTTACCATACCCACCCATGTTCCTTATTAGATCCATGGTCTTTTGTATTCCATCCTCATCTTTCATATAATTAATTCCAACAATTGCTCCTGCCTTTACCATTTCTAGTGCTATATGTTGTCCTATTCCTCTAGAAGCTCCTGTAATAAGCGCAACTTTTCCCTTTAAATCATTATCAGCCATTTAAAATCACCTATCTTTAAAATCATTTGTAGCCTCATCTCTAAGGCATATGAAAAAAAACAACTATTTAGTATCTAGTATATTTTCTTTCACATGCCTTAGAAATTTATCTTCTTCTTTCTCATTCCCACATTCATGACTAATGCTATTGCCATAAAGTTTGCAAATATAAAACTATTTCCATGACTCATAAATGGGAGCGGTATCCCTGCAATTGGTGCTAATCCAATTGTCATAGCTACATTTTGAAAAATCGAAAAAGTTAAAGATGAAAATGTACCTATACAAATTAATCTTCCCAACAAATCTTTTGATTGCATTCCTATTCTCAATATTTTATATAATAATAACGCATATAATACAAGCAGCACTGCCACTCCTATTATCCCCCATTCTTCCCCCACCACAGAAAAAATAAAGTCCGTGTGATCTTCAGGAATATACCCTCCTGCAACTTGAGTTCCTTTTAAAAATCCTTTTCCAAATAATCCTCCTGAACCAATTGCTATAAGTGAATTTGCTAATTGATATCCAGCACCTTGCTCATTGCCCGTTGGATTAAAAAGTGATGTAATTCTGGCCTTTTGGTAAGTCTTTAAAATATTACTATTCCATATAATTAGACATACTGGTATTATAATTGCTATTCCTGCATAAATTATTCTTAAATCTATATCTGAAATAAATATTATTCCTAACGCTATACAAAGACAAATTATAGCTTCACCAAGGTTAGGTTGCTTGTAAACTAAAATAACAGGTATTAATGTATAAACCATCAGTATACTAAAATTCTTTAATTTGTTTACCTGACCTTCCATATCATTGACTTTTTTTGCAATGAATATAGTTAAAATCACCTGAAAGAAACCTACTGGAGCAAAACTTTGTCCCCCTACTTTCATCCAAGAATTAGCACCTTTTACTGCTTCGCTATGAAACGCAGTATAAAACAGAAACATATTACCAATCCAATACAGAACTGTTGCATAATTACTCATAACTCTATAATCTACTAGAAGGATTATATATACAAGTACGAGGCTTAGGGCAATTCCAGCAATCTGTGCTATCAAATAATGAGTACCATAGTTAGCACGAGATGCACTATATACATTTAAAGCTCCAAATATTGATATTATAAGAACTATAATTAATAGACTAAAGTCTGCTTGCTTCAATAATTTTTTCCCAATAATCCATCTATTCAAAACTACACCTCCTGCATTGTATTTTTCTATACCTTTTTTGAAATATCATACTAATTATTTTTTTGAATATGCCTTAGACTTAAAAGAAGTTAATAGAGTATGCGTCAAAATGATTAAATCATTTTGACGCATACTCTATATAAAATCTATGACTTAAAATCATTGTAACTTGTTGTTGTTTAGCACAGGCATATCTATAAGATTATCATTATAATCTCCTTCTAAACTTTTTATATATTCATCTCCATTGTCATCCTTTTCAACTATAACTCCACTAATCATTCCTTGATACGCCATACTCACTGCTTCTTCTTTCATTACAATTTCACCATTTTCAAGTGCATAAGCAATAACATCGCCATTATTATTTTTTACTACCTTTTTTATTATATGTGAATTTCTAAAACCAAATGGCATGAATATACCTCCCTTTAATGCAACTACTATACAAACCTCTGCATTTCACTAAGATATATTTTATCCAATCATATATGTTTTATACACATTTTGTTATTTAAGAATAGCCTTTAAAAACATTATTTTCATCCCTAAATTGACAAACTTTTTTTCATATTCTGTAACTATATTTTCATCAAAATCACTATTGTGAAGATCATAAGTATAGTAATCTATTTCAAATCCATTAGATTTAAAGTATTCTAAAGAATCATCAAATAGCTGTAAATTATCAGTTTTAAACCATATTTCTGTGTTTGGTTTTATAAACTTTTTGTATTTTATAAGAAACTTAGTGTGAGTAAGTCTTCTCTTATTATGTCTGTCCTTAGGCCAAGGATTACAAAAATTAATATATATTCTACTTACTTCATTTTCATCAAATACATCTTCAATAAATGCTATTTGAAGTGGTATTATCCTTACATTTGTAAGTTCAGCTTCCTGAACCTTTCTTAGAACATGCACTAATACTTCGTCCTTCAAATCTACAGCTATGTAGTTTTTATCTGGATTTTCAGATGCACTTTTTGTTACAAATTCTCCTCTTCCACATCCAAGCTCTAAGTAAATATCATTACTATTCCCAAACGCTTCATTCCATTTACCCTTATATTGTGCTGGCTCTGTTATAACAATAGGGCTCCGTTCCATTTCAGGTCTTGCCCACCATTTTTTTCTAAGTCTCATTACTGTCCCTCCATCATTGCTATATACTAATAAACAAGAAATTTCCTGGGTAATATGCCTTATCTTATGATTAGGTATGCAATATTCATAAATCCATTAGCTATTGCATAACTTGGTATTCCTATAATTAAACCTAATATAGATTGACCTCCCATAATAGGCATAGCCAATACTATAAAGATCATTAATTGATATCTATATAATGAATCTGATATTCTGTAAAATGCTTTTGGAAATAAATCTCTTAAAATATGAAATCCATCAAAACCAGGTATAGGAATTAAATTTAAAAGAAAAAAAGTACAATTTAAAAGTGAAACCGTTTCTGCCATTTGACACAATAAGGCTCCTAAGTCATTGCTCGGCAATACTTTATACAAAATTACGTATACAAATGCAAATATGAACCCAATAATTAAATTAGCCAAGGGTCCTGCAATAGAAACCTTTAAATCATCTTTATAGTAATTCTTATAAGCACTTGGATTAGTCTGTACTGGCTTTGCCCATCCAAAATGTAGTAATAAAATCAATATAAACCCTATTGGATCAATATGTGAAATTGGATTTAACGTTAGTCTCCCTTGAAATCTCGGTGTCTTATCACCCAATTTATCTGCCACTATTGCATGAGCATACTCATGAAATGTAAAAGCTATTAAAATTGCGGGAATTGATATTAAAATAGACAATACTTCATCGTTTAGACTTCCCACTTCATATTCCTCCTATCAATTAATCGTTTTGTATAATTATATCAAATTTTACATTAACTTATAAGTACTTTTACTAATAAAAAATTTGCAGAATAAATCTGCAAATTTTTACTTATAAGTTGTCTTTAAAAGTTTACCATTTTCTTGTGATAATATTTCATTATCCGTCATCTTAATTAAAGTTCCTTTATAACTTGTCATTTGATTTGTTTTTAATGCTGTAACTTGACCTTTTAAATCATCATTTACATATATGTCACCATTTTCAGTTACAAGCAAATTATTAGGATCTAATCCATTGGGAGCTTTTACTGACTGCCATTGACTAGTAGGTGCATCTGTTTGCCCATAGTATATATTTGCAATTAATCCATTTACCACATTACCAACATAAATATTATTGTCATCATCAGCACCTAAAATTACAGGTTTTTGAATGTTACTAAAATTCATACTTACCTTATCATTTGTTGAAACAATTCTATTTGAATATAAATCCTCATAAACTAATTCATCTGCATTAGGTATGATTTTTATATTCCCAATTCTCGAAGAAGTTGTATTAATTTCACTAACATCGTTCATAACATCATTCTCATAGATTTCAGATTTATATGAATTTCTATTTACTTTAACGTATATCAAATTAGTTGCTTGTGAAATCTGAATATCCGCTACAGTTGTGTAACTATTAGACCATGTAATATTATTATTTACATTATTTTTAATACCTTTGTCTGCATCATAAGACTTTAATTGAATTTCACCACTTCCTTGTGCTGGATCCTCAGCTATTATAAGCCTATGTCTGTCTGAAACCCAATTATAAAATAATATTTTATTGCCCTTATCTGGAGTAACTACTCTAATCTGACCATTAGTAGTATCCAGTGTTTTTAAGCCATCACTTTCACAATAGGAAATAAATTTTCCATCATAAGAAGCATTTATTTTAGTAGCATCCTGAGGAATATTAATTGAAACCTCCTGCTGTTTTGGCACCTGAGTCACTACTTTTTCTATTTTAAATGTAGTTTCTGTCTTTAAATAGTACTTGTCTATGTAATATAATACTCCAAATTGAGTTACTAAAGATATTACTATCCATATACTTAAGTGTTTGAAAATCTTTATCATAAGTGTACCTCCTATTATTTTGCGTAAACAATCGAAGGCACATATCTTTCACCAACAGCATCACTTGGATTGTTTATTACATTTCCATTGTAGTACATTGTAGTTGATGAGCCTCCATCTAAAGCCACCGCATTTATTGCACCATTCTGCTGCATAAGATTTCTAACTTCTTCATAGGATGCACCAACACTTGAAAGAGACCTTCCATCTATAGCTAAAAATATTATACTTCCATCCTTCATTTGTCCTATTGCAGTTCTTGGTGCAAGACCCGACGATTGCCCTATAACCTGTGGCTGCCCGTTAATTAAAAGCATAGCTTCACAAGAAATAGCATCTGTAACATTGGCAGCCTTAAAATCATTAACACTGTATTTTCCAACTAGCATTGTTCCATTTGGCGTCATACCAAATGACCCTATTTTTACATCCGGATTCCCATTATTATCACTGATAACTTTTCCATCAGAAATCAAAATACCTATGGGCTTACCACCAGTTCCAGTATATTTTGCGCTTCCCACAGAAGCCTCATCCTCAAAGTCACCACCATTTATAGCTGCTACTGCATCATTTTCTTGTGCCATAACACTGGTAATTTGTCCTTCCTTCCCAAGATATTTAGTATAAGCTACCTTTACTCTTGTTGGATCGTTGATTATTAAAATATACCCTTTAAATTTCCCACCATCTACATTTTCTAATTGAATACCAGTATCATTTTTATGCTCTACTTGAATTTCATTTACATCTGCCTTTGCATTACTTGTAGTAAGTCCATTTTTAGCATTACTATAATTTGTCAATTGATTTATTTCAGCATCTGACAAAAACCATCTAGCCACATATTGATGCCTTCCAGAATTTATAAAATCACTCACTACTGTTTTTTTCACATTTGTAAAGGGACCATAGAACACAATTAGTGTTAAAGTCACTGCAGTAAAAACAATCTCAAATAATAAAAATGATAATGAATATTTAATCTTTGAAAAACCACGTTTATTTTTTTCATTTTCCTTTAATTTCCTATTTTTTCTTAAAACAGACATTAATTTACCTTCCCTTTCTTATATAATATATACAAACATCATACTCTATTAATCACGTCTTTTACCAAAATTTTTATCTTAATTATTACATCTTCTTAATCATAAGTTTACCACCATCTGTGTAAACTATGTAACCATCATTTATTTGCCAAAAATTTCCTTCGTAACTGTAAGATTTATTACTTTTAGCATCAGTAACTTTACTATTTTCTCTATCTACAATATATACATTCCCATTTTGTGTTATCACTATACTATTGTTCTTTACCATAGTACCTAATGATATATTCTTCCACGAAGAAGTATTATCGGTTAATTTTCCATAATATACTTTGCTTGATTGTTCTACTCCATTCCCAACATAAAAATTATCATTTTCATCTGATCCAATTAGCCCTGGTTTATAAACACCCGAAATAGCTATACGGGGTTTGGGTGTATAATCGGTCCTAATTGTATCATGAACTAAGTCCTCATATGCAAGTTGATCATCATCATAATCCTCTGCCATTATTCCAACGTTTGTTGCAACAATTCTATTTATTGTTTCATTTCTATCTATTCTATATATTTTATCTAACGTTTCACTATAGCCAACTTTAACATAAAGTACCCCAGTTTGGTCTGAAATTCTCATATCAACAGTAACATTCCTGCCTGCTGGTACAGAATCTTTTGCACTTCCTATTTCTACCTTTTCTTGTTTTTCAGGTTCAGCATCATAAGAATAAAATTTTATCTGTTTCCCATTTAATTCCTCCGCAATTATAACTACATCTGAATGAGGTATCCACGTATAAGCAAGACACTTCACTCCACTAGCATATGTTAAATTTCCTGTAGCCTTTCCCGTATTAGTATCAACAACAGTTACCTGCCCATTACTTATGTAAGCTGTATAACATAAATCATCTGAAAGTGATATATTTTTAGCATAACTATTTAAAACTACCTTTGGAGTGATTTTCTTTTGTGGCACTTGTGGTGTGACATCTGTATATTTTATATTTCCCTCTGGAGCATAATATACTTTATCTAAAAACACGTACACCGAGCACTGAAGAACCAGTGAAATTATTATCCAAACAAATATCCTTTTTGAAGCCTTCACTGTTATACCTCCTAATTAGTTACATATATAGCTGTAGGAACTGGTCTTTCCATAGACTTGTCACTAGGACTATTCTGTACCTTCCCATTATAATACATCGTTGTAGATGCTCCTCCGTCAAGATTGACAGCATTCCATGCCCCTTCTTGCTCCATTACCTTTTGAACATCTTCTAGTTCAGCTCCTGCCTGAAGACCTTGTCTTCCGTCTATTGTAAGTAATATTATTGCTCCATCCCTTCTCTGCCCAATTGCTGTTCTTGGATCTGCCCCCTGAGAAGTAAAATCTGTTGTCTCTTGCCCATTTTCTATAAGCGTTGGTCCAAAGCTGAGTGCTTCTTTAACACCTTTATTAAGTAATTGATCTACTGTAAAATCTCCCACAATTAAATCACCTTCACCATTAATTGCTGCAACACCTTTATAAACCTGTTGATGATTAAGGTCATTTGGTTTAGGAAAAATAAGATTTCCTTTAGAAATAATAAGACCAATAGGCAATGCACCATCACCAGTATAAATAGCTGTCGAATTATTTCCCTTGTCATCAAAGCCACCACCATTTATAGCTGCAACTGCATTGTTTTCCTTTGCAATTTGACTAGTTTTTTGTCCAGTAATTCCAAGTTTAGAGGAATATCCAACCTTAACACGTGTCGGGTCGTCAATAATAACCATATATCCATTAAACTTATTCCCATTAATTTTGCTAAATTTAATTCCCTTATCCTTATATGCTATATTAACCTTACTTAAATCTTGTGTCATTGCAACACTTGCCTTTCCAGAACCAATGATTTCATCTATTTGTTTTTGTGATAAAAATAATGTAGCAATAAATTCATGACTATCTGTACTCATGGCAGTTCCAACAATATTTTTTCTTAAATTTGTAAAAAACGGACTGTAATAAACAATTATTGGTGCTGTTGCTATTCCAAATAAAACCTGAAAGATTATAAAGTACACCACAAGTTTCAATTTTTTCACTTTTTTCACTTGAGTTTTACCCTTCACCATTCTTGTATTATATTGTCTACTATTAGATTTATTTTTCATCTCTTTACCTCAAAATTTTTATATTAGTCATAATATATTTTACATTAGAAAAAGAAACTTTTTTTATATAAACCATGTATTTTCTGTAAAAAATTTTATAAAATCATAGTGTACACAAAAAAAACCAGAAGATTTATCTGGATTATTATTTATTATAACCTTTTTGTGCCTTTAAAAGCAAGCACATATTTTTAATATCATCATATTGCCTTTGACAACTAATAATGTTTATTATATAATATAACCAATTAAATAACAGAGGTGATGCTTATGGATAGCATAACAAGTATTTTTAGAGAAAAAAAGTTGAAGTTAACACCTCAACGAATTGCAGTATATAAATATCTACAATCTACAAAAAAACATCCTTCTGCAGAAACTATTTACAAAGCTTTGCAAGAAGACTATCCTACAATGAGTTTAGCTACAGTTTACAAGGCTTTAAAAACACTAGTAGAAGTAGAATTAGTACAGGAATTGAATGTAGGTGAAGGGAATTTTAGGTATGATAGCAATACAATTTCTCATCCCCATATTCAATGTATTTACTGTGGTAAAGTGGATGATATAGAAAATGTACCTTTTTGTGACTTAAATATGAGAGCGAAAGAGTTTACTGATTATGAAATATTAACCAATAAAGTTTACTTTTACGGAATATGTAAATGCTGCAGAGATAAAGTTATAACTCTAGAAATTAAATAATGAGAATAAAGCTGTTTCAAAATAATTCGCATAAAAAATATGCATTATTTTGAGTCAGCTTTTTTTTATATGCCTAATTAACTGTAATAACAAATATACCTCCATAATATATTTTACATGAGGTGATTAATATGAAATTCAATGTTTTTTTCTTAAGAAGACGATACATATATTATAGTGTTATTTTTTTATTAATGCTAATTCTATTTGGTCTTTTCCTATTTTCTAAAAATGTATCTTATATTTTTTCAACATCAAACGATGAAAAGACATTACAAAACTATGACCTAACAGGTGACGGAACTAAGGACTCTATTTACATTACTAAAAATGAAAACAAATACCATATCAATATAACTTCCAAAGATAAAAATTACATTCTAACTCCTGAAAATAGTTTAAAGACTTTAGGGTCTTATTATAATTATTGGCCTTTGAGAATTACTCTTTTAGATGCATCACGAGATAATCTTCCAGAAATTTTTGTACAGGCTTCTCAAAACGGAGCTCCAATTGAAAATATTTTTATCTGGAAAAATAACACATTTCAAAATGTACTAAGTAGTTCTAATAATTTATTAGGATTTATGGATTATCACAATAATAGAACTCCTAAAATAATTTTAGGAAATATAGATGATGGAAGTATTGACTTTGCTAATTATATAATTTCTAAAAACTCTTTAATTAAATATCCGTCAGATTATCATTCAAATTTTTTAGGAAAGGACTCTATTCTTCAATTTGTTCAATACATTAAAAATTTGCCCTATGATAGGTTATATGCCCCTTCTGAAATTTTTTGTTCAGAAAATTCTAGTAGCATAACAAAGGTTATAGATACACTATGTGATAATAATTCAATTTACACATTCCAAGATGGAATGTTTATAGATAACAAGTGTGATAAAAATGGTAACATAAAAGAAATGAAATGGATTTTAAACTTCAAAGGTATATCAATTCTAGATAAAAACACAATAAAAAACTATACTCTAGAATTAATTTTAAGGCCCATAGGAAATGCCAACAGTAAGTACTATTATAGAATATATTCATCTGAATTGCTTCCTGCGAACAGTATATGGGTTAATACTCCTAATCGTTAATTTATATTAGGCATATGAAAGAAAAATATCGGTGGTTCTTTGACTTGTTATTTTTTTTCATATGCCTAAGGCATCTTCAAAAAATAAAAACGGGACCGTTTTACGGTCCCAAGGGGGATGGGGGGTTTAGCATAAAACAAAGACTTTTGCCCTTATTTCACACTAATGGAGATTTTATCTCCAATTACATTTATTATGATGCCCTTTTTTTCATTTTTTATTCACAAGCATAAATATTTTTATATAATTTTCTAAAAAAACCTGATTTATATAACTCCATCATAAATGTAATCCAACAATTCTTCTTTCCCTACTTTTTTCAAGGATGAGTAAAAATATATTTTTTCTTTATCATCAAGTTTCAAAGTTTCTCTTATGATTTTTTCACTTTTACGAAGTTCACTTTTGTTTAATTTATCACTTTTTGTTGAAATAATCATACAGTTATAGCCATAATGTTTAATCCAGCTATACATTAATAAATCATCTTCATTAGGTTTTCTTCTGCAATCTAATAATAGAACTACTTTTTTTAATTCTTTTCTACCATTCAAGTAAATTTCTATCATTTTCCCCCAACTTTTTTTCTCTTCCTTTGAAATCTTAGCATAACCATACCCTGGTAAATCAACAAAGTAAGAATTCATATTAATTAAGAAATAGTTAATTAGTCTAGTTTTTCCTGGAGTAGAACTCACCTTGACTAATTTTCTTCTATTTGTTATGGCATTAATTATAGAAGACTTTCCAACATTTGATCTTCCTACGAAAGCTACTTCTGGCAGCCCGTCCTTAGGAAACTGTTCAACTTTTACAGCTGAAATAATAAACTCAGCTTGTTTTATTTCCATTATTTTCTTCACCAACCAATGCATTTTTTATAACATCATCGACTTTTTCAGCTAAAACAAAATTCACTTTATTTATAACACATTTAGGAATTTTTCTCAAATCTTTTTCATTTTGTTTTGGAATTATTATAGTATCAATTCCAGCCCTATAGGCTGCCAATGATTTTTCTTTTAGTCCTCCTATTGGAAGAACTCTTCCCGTAAGAGTTATCTCTCCGGTCATCGCTACATTATGTTTCACTTTTCTATTGCTTAATGCTGATACCATTGCTGTTATCATTGTTACCCCTGCCGAAGGTCCATCCTTTGGTACAGCACCTTCTGGAACATGAATATGCACATCTTTTTCCTTATAAAACTTTTCATTTATTTTGTATTTATTTGCGTTAGTTCTTACGTAACTAAAACCAGCCTCAGCAGATTCCTTCATTACATCTCCTAATTGTCCAGTTATAGATAATTTACCACTTCCAGGCATTACAGCAACTTCAACAGGCAGTGTGTCTCCACCATATCCAGTCCAAGCCATTCCTGTTACAATTCCAACCTTATCTTCTTCATCAATCTTTTCATAGGTATATACGTCAGCCCCTAGATATTTTTTAGTTATTGTGGCTGTAATTGTAATTGTATTTTTATTTTTTTCTAGCATCTCTGCTATAGCCTTTCTTATAACTGAGGCTATTTTTCTTTCAAGATTTCTTACTCCAGATTCTCTAGTGTAGTTATCAATAATACATTTTATAGAATTATCCGTAAAAACAATTTTTTTAGCATCAATTGAATGTTCCTTTAATTCCTTTGGTACTAAATATTTTTTTGCAATATTAAATTTTTCCTCTGAAGTATAACCTGAAACCTCTATAATTTCCATTCTGTCCAAAAGCGGAGTTGGAATTGTATCTAATGTATTTGCAGTTGTTACAAACATTACATCCGATAAATCATAATCCAATTCTAGGTAATGGTCCCTAAAACTAAAGTTTTGTTCAGAATCTAATACCTCTAAAAGTGCAGCAGCAGGGTCTCCTTTATAGCCTTCACCCATTTTATCTATTTCGTCTAGCAAAAATAATGGATTCGTAGATTTAGCTTGCTTCATACTATAAATTATTCTACCTGGTATTGCTCCTACATATGTTTTCCTATGCCCTCTTATATCAGCTTCATCACTAACTCCACCTAATGACATTCTTACGAAGTTTCTATTTATAGCATGTGCTATAGATTTTGCTATAGAAGTTTTACCAACTCCAGGTGGTCCAACAAGAC
>Ga0255360_1000086_pt1 | contig 26682 bp, 26 predicted proteins | sample GFST50metaG_FD_186004 | JGI IMG/M metagenome (GOLD analysis project Ga0255360, IMG submission 186004) | Peat soil microbial communities from Stordalen Mire, Sweden - G.F.S.T50 | ecosystem: Environmental > Terrestrial > Soil > Wetlands > Peat | place: Sweden: Norrbotten County, Stordalen Mire... | reverse complement strand
CTTGTTACGCTGCATTAGCATCAACTTGGAATGAAGAACTTTCTTTTGAGGTTGGACATGCACTAGGAGAGGAAGCTAGAGGAAGAGGTAAAGATGTAATTCTTGCACCTGGAATAAATATAGTTAGAACTCCAGTATGTGGTAGAAATTATGAATACATGAGTGAAGATCCATACCTTATATCAAAACTTGCAGTTCCTTTCATAAAAGGAGTTCAGCAAAATGATGTAGCTGCCTGCGTTAAACATTTTGCTTTGAATAATCAGGAATATAATAGATTATCTATAAATGTAGAAGTAGACGATAGAGCTCTTAATGAGATATATTTCCCTGGCTTCAAAGCTGCTGTTCAGGATGGAGGCACATACACAATAATGGGTGCTTATAACAAATTTAAAGGTACACATTGTAGTCATAATGATTTTCTTCTTAATAAGGTATTAAAGAAAGATTGGAATTTTGATGGAGTTGTCATATCTGATTGGGGTGCTGTCCATGATACTAATGAAGCTGCTCATAATGGTCTTGAAATAGAAATGCATGTGAAAAATAATTTTGATGAGTATTTTATGGCTAATCCTTTAATAAAAAAGCTTAAAAGCGGAGAAATCAAAGAAGAAGTAATTAATGAAAAGGTAGAAAGAATACTTAAATTGATGTTTAAGATTAAAATGTTTGAAAGTGAAAGAACTAAAGGTGCATACAATACTGCTGAGCATAGAAACATTGCACTAAAAGTAGCAGAGGAATCTATTGTATTACTTAAAAATGAAGGTAATAAGCTTCCTTTAAAGGATAATAAAATTAAATCAATATCAGTGATTGGTGAGAATGCACGTAACCTACACTCTGGTGGTGGCGATAGTGCTCAAATTAAAGCTTTATATGAAATTTCACCTTTAATGGGAATAAAAATGAGATTGGGTGGAAATACAAAAATAACATATTCAAAAGGCTATTCAGAGAATGAGGAAAATAGAGAAGCGTTAATAATGGAAGCTGTGGAAGCTGCTAGAAATGCTGAAGTGCCAATAATAATTGGAGGACTTACTCATGCTGATGATACTGAAGGACATGATAGAGAAGATATTAAGCTTCCTTATGGTCAGGATGAATTGATAAAACGTGTTCTTGAAGTTAATAAAAATACTATAGTAGTCATTTTAAGCGGTTCACCAGTAGGGATGGAAAGTTGGATTGACAAAGCTCCTGCAGTTTTACAAACTTGGTATGGTGGTATGGAAGGCGGATATGCACTAGCAGAAGTCTTATTTGGTGACATAAATCCATCGGGTAAGCTACCAGTAACTTTTCCTAAAAAGCTTAAAGATTCACCCGCTCATAGTATTGGAGAATTTCCAGGAGAAACTAATGTAGAATATAAAGAAGGAATATTTGTGGGATATAGACATTTTGATACCAGAGATATCGAACCTCTTTTCTGCTTTGGACACGGTTTATCTTATACAACCTTTAAATATAGTAATTTGAAGGTTGCTACTAAAAAAAGTGGACAGGATATAAAAGTAAAGGTAAGCTTTAGTGTTAAAAATAACGGAGAAATTGAAGGGGATGAAGTTGCTCAGCTTTATATATCAGACTTAGATTCTTCACTTCCAAGACCGTTGAAAGAACTAAAAGCTTTTAAGAAGATAAATTTAAAAGCAGGAGAGAAAAAAGAGATTGAATTTCAACTTGATAAAACAGCATTATCCTTCTTTAACAATGTAGCAAATTCATGGATTTATGAAGCAGGAAAATTTGAAGTTTTAGTAGGTGCTTCTTCAAGAGATATAAAACTTAAAGAAATATTTGAAGTTAATGAAAGCTTTAAATTTTAGTTACTATCCACCTGTTAGAAAAGAAAAAAATATATAAAAAAGAACTGGCTAAAAAATTGGTCAGTTCTTTTTTTATATATTTTACAAATTATTTTCATTTAAATTAAATACTTACTTTCAAGAAAAAAGGGGATTTTTTATTTTTCATCAACAGAATTAAACAATAAAATTTTTAGGTATTTAAGAACACCGTCAAAAACTATAGTTTCAGAAGCAACTGTAGCATGCTACTTACGAAAAAACATTAATCGCATTATGGCTAAAAATGCGGGTTTAAGCATAACTAAAATAATTAAGCACAAGCAAGCAGAACCTTCATTTTATGAGGACCTACGATCTTGTTAATTATTGTATTTTTTGTATAATACCACTAATTTTTAAGGTAATTTATGTAAAGTTTTCTGGGTATACGTTTACAAGGAAATATTTTAAAATAATGGTATAAAAAAGAAAGGAGGAACATTATGCAAAATACAGCAATGTCTAATAAGAAAAAAATAGTTAACAGTGATAAAAAGAAAAAAATAACATTAAAGGTACTTATGGAACAAAAATTTTTAATGTTACTGTCTCTTCCATTTGTAGTTTGGTTATTTATTTTTGCCTACATACCACTATGGGGGTGGACCATGGCGTTCCAAGATTATCAACCTCAATTTCCATGGTATCAGCAAAAATGGATTGGATTACAACAGTTTCAAACTTTATTTAAGGACCCTTATTTCTATGAATCCCTACGAAATACTTTAGGCATAAGTATATATGGTATTATTGCAGGAACTATAGTTCCTATAGTGTTTGCTTTGCTACTTAACGAGGTACTAAGTACTAAATTAAAAAAAACTGTACAAACCATCTCATACTTGCCACATTTTGTATCTATGGTGTTAATAGCAGCTATTGCTACTCAAATGTTTTCTACAGATGGAGGAATTATAAACATCATACTTATGAAACTAGGACTAATGCATAAAAGCGTAAATCTTATGACTCTACCTAAATTATTCTGGGGTTTAGTTACAGGAATAGGCGTGTGGAAGGAAACTGGCTGGAATGCAATTATTTATTTTGCTGCAATATCAGGTATAGATCAAGAATTGTATGAAGCTGCAGAAGTTGACGGTGCTAACAGATTTCATAAAATGTGGCATATAACGCTACCAAGCATAAAACCAACTATAGTACTTCTGCTAGTGCTAAGTGTAGGAGGTCTTTTAGGAGGCGGTGGTATGGATGTACCAAAGCTACTGGCGAATCCTATGGTTATGGATTCTGCTTACAATTTTACTTGGTTTGCTTATATGAAAGGAATAATGGAAGCTAGATACTCTTATGGAATAGCTATAGGTATTTTTCAATCTGTAGTAAGTGTAATATTGATAGTTTCAGCTAATAAAATTTCAGACAAACTAGGTCAAGGTAGAGTTTTCTAGGAGGGATATTGTGAAAAAAGGAATAAAGAAATTTAATGGCTTTGACATTTTCATATACATCGTTATGCTAATCGTTGTAGTTGCTACTTTGTATCCATTCTTAAACGTATTGGCTGTTTCTTTTAATGATTCTCTTGATACTGTTAAAGGTGGTATATATATTTTGCCAAGAAAGTTTACTTTGGAAAATTATAAATATATTTTCACTGACCCAGGTATAAATTTACCTCAAGCCACTTTTGTGTCAGTAGCAAGAACAGTTATAGGAACGTTAACAAGCGTTATATGTAGTTGTATGCTAGCTTACACTATAACTAGACAAGATTATGTATTAAGAAAATTTGTTACAGGGGTATTTGTTGTCTCTATGTATGTATCAGGAGGTTTAATTCCTGTATATCTTTTAATGAGAAATTTAGGACTTATAGGAAGTTTTTGGGTATATATTCTTCCAGGATTAGTTAGTTTCTATAATGTAATTATAATAAGGTCCTTTATGGATGCTATACCACCGTCACTTCAAGAATCTGCACATATAGATGGAGCAAACGATTTTCAAATATTTATGAAAATTATTATGCCACTTAGTGTACCTGTAATTGCTGTTATATCATTGTATGTTGCAGTGGGTCAGTGGGGCTCATGGATGGATACTTTTCTATATAAAGGTAATAATGATTCGATGAATACACTTCAGTTTGAACTTATGAAAGTAATGGATAATTCAAATGTTTCGGCAAATACGCAGAAGATACTAAATGGTCAGAATACTGCAAATAATATAACACCGCAATCAGTCCAGATGGCAGTAACTATGGTTGTAACATTTCCTATTCTTTGTGTATATCCATTTATACAGAAATATTTTGTTAAGGGTGTTACTCTAGGTGCCGTTAAGGGTTAATATTATATTCATGAAATATTTATAAAAATATAAATATTTTAACAAAACAACCTTTACATTATTAATATTTTGAAGTATATTCTAATTAAGGATAACAATTCCAGGAATAATTTTTTTTAAAAATATATGTGTATTTCTAAAGAAATGTTTTATTGTTGGAGTTATTCAAATAAATATATTTATAAAAAACAGAGGGGGATAATTATGAAAAAGACAAAAATTTTCAGCTTAATAATTACAGCAACTTTAGTCACTTCTTTAATGGCTGGATGTGGACAAGGTAAATCAGATTCTGGTTCTTCGGATAAAAGTCCAATTACCATTACAATGTGGAATAAATCTGGGAATGAAGATAGTGCTAAATTTACAGATCCTATAGCTAAAGAGATTACAAAAGAAACAGGGGTTACACTTAAAATTGACTATCCAGTTTCAGGACAAGATAAAATTCCGCTTGATATAGCGTCTGGTCAGTATCCAGATATTATATTTTGCGATGCACCAGATGAGCCTCAGCTTGTAGCCGCTGGTGGAGTAATACCACTAGATGATTATTTCAAAAATTGTCCAAATCTAACAAAAATGTATAGTAAATATTGGAATAGAATGAAGTACAGCACAGCGGATCAACATATATATGCTCTATCATGCTTCGGAATGACATTACCAGATACTCCGTTATGGGGTGACTGTGGAAATTTTAATATACAAAATGCAGTATTAAAGGATTTAGGTTATCCTAAAATTAAAACTTTAGATGATTATGAAAATGCAATCAAAGAATATGTCGCAAAACACCCAACAATAAATGGGCAAAAGACTATTGGACTTTCATTGTGTAACGATTCGGGTACTTGGATGTGCAGTTTGGGTGATCCCGGAACTGAAGCATTAGGTGATCCTGATAATGGTGAATGGGAAATGGATTCTAAAACCTGTAAAGCAGAATACAAGTTCTTAGATCCTAAGTATAAAGAATGGTTTAAATGGTTAAATAAATTGAATGCAGAAGGATTATTAGATCCAGACTGGGCCACTCAAAAGAAAGAACAATATATTTCTAAGATAGCTTCAGGTAGAATTTTAGCTTTGCCAGATCCAAGTTGGGACTTTGGTGATGCTACAAATACCTTAAAGACAACACCTGGTTTGGAAGATAGAACCTATATTTCCATACCAATGGCTATGAATTCAAATCTTACGGATCAAAGTGCCATGAATTTTGGGTTTGATGGTTCTGCTGGAATAATGATTTCTAAATCATGTAAAGACCCTAAGAGAGTAATGCAATTTCTTGATTGGATGGCATCAGATAAAGGTCAAATACTTAATAACTGGGGTATAGAAGGTAAGGATTATAAGATAATTGATGGAAAAAGAGTAGTTCCATCAGATTGGAAGGCTAAATTCAAGGCAGATCCAAATCATCAAAAAGAAACAGGAATAGGCTATTACGGATATCCTTTCCCAACATGGGGAGACGGAATGAAAGATTCATCAGGACAATACTATACACAAAATTCCAAACCAGATATTATTTCTAACTATCCAGATGCTACGAATGAAACATTAAAAGCATATGGCGATGAATTAATTAGAGATCAATTTACACCGGCTTCACAATTAACACCACCAATATGTGGAGCAGCTTGGGAGGTAACAATACCAAAAGATAGCCCCGTACGTACACCATATGATGAAGCAGAGGCTGATTGTGCAAAAGATTTACCAAAAGTTATAATGGCGAGCCCATCAGATTTTGATGCACAATGGGATCAATTCCAAAGTGATCTTAAAACTACAGGTATTGATAAAGTTGGTGCTGATTTTACAAAAACATGTATTGATAAAGCTAAATTATGGGGAACATGGAAAAAATAAAAAAATTAAAAAACTTAAAAAACAGAGATACAGAGTTAGCTCTATATCTCTGTTTTTTAAGTTTTCTAAAGCAAACCTAGAGTTTATTAGGACAATTAAATAAAATTTTTACTGTAGATGTTTACATACACTTATAGTATAATTAACCAAGCAAAAGCATAAATTTGATAAAATATACTATAAAGTAAAAAAATATAAATACTTGTAACAGATGGATTATAGAGAAAAATCCCACATTACAAGTTCTATGGAGGTTACAAGTATGAAGCGTGAATTTGGAGAAGGTTTAGTCTTTACAACAATAAATTATATATGGTGGTTTTTTTTAGGTAATTTTTACTTTTTAATTCTTAATATTCCACTTATTTTAGTTTTACTTGCCCTAAGAATTGCAAAATTTGAAAATGGGGAAGGGCTAGTATTTATAGCTAGCATATTTATTTCTCCTGCCTTCTGTGCGTTATTAAGCATTATGGGTAAGTTAAGAAGGGAAAGTAGAGTATATCTAACTAAAGATTTCTTTAAAGCGTATAAAAGGAATTTCCTACAAGCTTTCTTCTTGGGAATATTAGAGTTGATATGTCTATTTATGCTTTTCATTGATGTTTTTAATAATAAGTATGTATATAAGACACCAATTACAGCAGTTGGATTTTTACTCATTGCTCTTATAGTTTTATGCATTGGAATGATTGCATTTCCTATAGTCTCAAGGTTTTACTTTCCCATGAAAGATGTAATTAGATTATCAATAAAGTATATGATAAAAAGACCAAAGGTAACCATGTTAAATATTTTTGCTTTAGTTGCAATAGGAATATTTTTTCATGTTATCCCTGGTTTTACTATATTATTTGGTATAAGCGGCATATGCTTTTTGATTATGGACAATGAAAAGGAAATGTTAAAAGAAATTGAGGAAATGTATAAAAAATAAATAATTTAAAAAGAGCTGACTAAAAAATTAGTCAGCTCTTTTTAAATTATTTTAATTGATAAATTTACTTCATTGTTTACTAAGTAGTATGCAGTATCTTCTTCAGTTTTGTAGTAAATGTTTAATGTTTTTATTTCTGATAGTTCATGTGATTTGGTCCATTCTAATTTAAATCTTTCAATTAATTCTTCTTCACTAACTTGCTTGCCATAATATTCAATATACAATTTTTTATCAAAACCTACTATATTTGAAATATTGGTTTTAACAACTTTTGCTAAATCATCTGAGGTTTTTGCAATTGTTTTTTTTGCAGATTCTGATACATTTTTTACTGTTTTGGCAGTAGTTTTAGAAACATCCACAGCTGCATCCTTTAGTTCAACTATGTTTTTCTTAATGTTCTCCTTTGAAAGATTTAAAGATTCTTCTACAGTTTCTTTTATAGGTTTAGAAGTTCTTGTAGCCCTAGTTGTAGTCCTCTTAACTGTGCTTTTTTCTTTTGGCTCAGTTTTAGTATTAGTGGTTTCTTCTAATTCCTGTACCCTTGGTCTTTTATTCATCAAAAGCCCCCCTAAAATATAATACAAACTTATTTTAACATTTGTACAAAATAATTACAACGTATATTAAAAATATGAAGTATATAAAAATATTATTTTTCTGTTAAAAGTTCATTCATTTTTTTGAAAATGTGCCACCAATAAGGCATAGTGAAAAATATTCCTAAAAACATTATACTACTATAATATTAACTAATTTGTAGAAATATAATATGCAAGGGGCTGTTTTAATTTACTTTAAACAGCCCTTATTAGGTATCTTCAAAAAAAATAACAAGTCAATTTAGCGACTAATTTTGCGTAACACTGAGTCAGCATAACCTATTAAGGTCATCTGCTTCCTTGTGTTACGCAAAATTATCTCGCAATCTTGACTTGTTATTTTTTTTCAGATGCGTTAACTTTTCTTTTTTGATTTTTCACCTTCTGATTTTCTATCATTTGTTGACTTTGAATCAGTTTGGTTGTTATTTGTATTTTTCTTTCCCATATTTAGCACCTCCTTCGTTATCTAAATAGTATTATTAACCTAATAGTGCATTTTATACGTAAAAAATCTAAATATATTTGCTTTTATAGCACATTATATATATAATTCTTATGTGAAAATATAAATATAATTAGGTGATTACATGGAAGAAAGATTGCAAAAATTTATGGCAAGATGTGGTGTTGCATCGCGAAGAAATAGTGAGAAGATGATAGAAGCAGGCAAAGTTAAAGTTAACGATACTATTGTAACAGAACTAGGGATAAAAATAGACACTAATGAAGATAAGGTATATGTAAATGGAATACAAATAGCTTTAGAAGAAAATAAAATCTATATTATACTAAATAAGCCAGAGGGGTACCTATGTACTCTAAAGGATGAAAGAGGACGAAAGACAGTTTTAGATTTGGTGCAGGATATTAATGAAAGAATATTTCCTATAGGAAGGCTTGATTACGATACATCTGGACTTTTAATAATGACTAATGATGGAGATATTTATAATAAAGTTATACATCCTAGAGAAAAGATAAACAAGGTATATGAAGCTACAATAAAAGGTGTGCCTTCCAGTGAAGAAATTAATTCATTTTGTAGTGGAGTTGATATAGGTGGTTATGTAACTGCACCCGCTGAAATTGCTATACTTAGAAAAGATACAGAAACTTCAAAAGTAAGAATAACTATACATGAGGGGAAGAAAAGGCAAATAAGGAAAATGTGTAAGATTATTTCACATCCTGTAATTACTTTAAGAAGAATATCCATTGGTAATATAATTTTATCTGATTTAAAAAGAGGGCAATGGAGATACTTAACACGAGAAGAAGTAAACTATTTAAAAAATTTGTAGATATGATTCAGCCACATACAATAATTTATTGATATGTTTCCAATTTGATGATAAAATAAAAGAAGATTTGACATCGACTTGTATGTTCCGGAAAGGATTGATATACTCATATGGATAGTGCCATAGAAAATAGTAAACAAGATTTGATGAGGACAATTCAGCTTAAATTTTCAAGATTAAGTAAAGGACAAAAATTGATAGCTGAATATATATTAAAACATTACGATAAAGCTGCATTTATGACTGCGGCAAAACTTGGCATAAGTGTTGGCGTTAGTGAATCTACAGTAGTTAGATTTGCAAACGAACTTGGCTTTAGTGGTTACCCTAAATTACAAAAAGCACTACAGGAGTTAATAAAAAACAAACTTACTACAGTTCAAAGACTTGAAATTTCGAACAACCTTATATGCGAAGAAGATGCATTAAAGGGTGTTTTAAAATCAGATATAGAGAACATTAGGACAACTTTAGAAAAAATAGACCATAAGATTTTTGATGAAGTTGTAAATAGCATTTTTGATGCAAAAAAAATATACATAATTGGGCTCAGAAGTTCCACTGCTCTTTCAGAGTTTTTAGGATTTTATCTGAATTTGATACTTGATAATGTAAACATTGTTGCTTATGGAATGAGTGATATTTTTGAGCAACTTATTAATATTTCTAGTGAAGACCTTGTAATAGGAATTGGTTTTCCAAGGTATGCTACTAGAACCATTGAAGCTCTTGCCTATGCACAAAGTAGGGGGACAAAGGTTGTTGCTATAACAGATAGTTTACTTTCTCCACTTGCTACAAAGGCAGATTTTACATTGATTGCACAGAGCAATATGGCCTCTTTTGTTGATTCTTTAGTGGCTCCATTAAGTGTAATTAATGCATTAATAGTAGCTGTAGGCTTGAGAGAAAAAGAAAAAATATCTACTACTTTTGAAGATTTAGAAAACATATGGCAAGAATATCAAGTGTATTCATTTAAAAGTAGTAAAGAAAAGTAGGAATTACCTACTTTTTTATTTTGTAATTTAAAACAAAAGGAAGTGATTTTATTGAAAAAAGTTGTAGTTATAGGTGGTGGACCCGCTGGAATGATGGCGTCTATTGCTGCGTCAGAAAAATATAGTGTAACACTTATAGATAGAAATGAGAAATTAGGTAAAAAACTTTATATAACAGGTAAGGGAAGATGTAATGTAACAAATGCTAAGGATATTAGTGAATTTTTTGATTGCATACCTGGAAATCCAAACTTTTTATATAGTTCTCTTTACACTTACACTAATAAGGATGTAATGAATTTTTTTGAAAGATTAGATGTTCCTTTAAAGGTTGAACGTGGAGATAGGGTTTTCCCGAAGTCAGATAAATCTTCAGATATTATTAATGCACTGAGAAAAGAATTGGATAATAAAAATGTTAATATTATTTTTAATACTAGAGTGACAAAGATAAATGTTAAGGATGGTATTGTACAGGACGTTATTACTGAAAAAGGAAACTCTATAAAAGCAGACCACTTTATACTTTGTACTGGAGGACTTTCATATCCACAAACAGGTTCTACAGGGGATGGATATGAATTTGCAAAGTGTGCTGGGCACAGTATTAAGAATATAAAACCTTCTCTTGTTCCTATAGAAATAAAAGAAGACTTTGTAAAGGAGCTTCAAGGCTTGTCATTAAAAAATGTGGAGTTAACTTTATATAAAAAGAATAAGGTATTGTATAGGGAATTTGGAGAAATGCTGTTTACTCATTATGGCATATCTGGTCCTATAGTTTTAAGCGGAAGCAGGTTTGTAGACAAAGATGTAACTGCAAGTATTAATCTTAAACCAGCACTTACAGAAGAAGAACTTGACAAGAGAATTCAGAGAGATTTCTTAAAATATACAAATAAGGATTTCAAAAATTCTTTAAATGAATTGTTGCCTCAAAAATTAATTGACACTATAATAAAACTTTCAAACGTTGATGAAAATAAAAAGGTTAACTCTATTACAAAACAGGAAAGAAAGAATCTAGTACAATTAATACAAAATTTGAATATGACTGTTAAAGGGCTAAGGCCAATAGCAGAGGCAATAATAACAGCAGGTGGTGTTGATACCCGTGAAGTAGATCCATCAAGTTTAAGATCAAAAATCGTCAAAAACATGTCTTTTGCAGGAGAGCTATTAGATGTGGATGGCTATACTGGAGGTTTTAATATACAGATAGCTTTATCTACTGGATATTTAGCTGGTAAAAATATAGAAGAATAATTTATAATTAAATGTTTAATAATTTGTAAATTTAAAGGATTTTTTTATTTTTTATAGAATATATAAGTCTTAGTGGATTTTTTAAAGGAAGGCGGATTATAATTGAAATTATCTGTAGCAATAGATGGGCCTGCAGGAGCAGGAAAAAGTACAATAGCTAAATTGCTTGGGAAAAAGTTTGATTTAATGTATATAAATACGGGTGCTATGTATAGGGCGGTTACTGTAATAGCTCTTAGAAATGGCATAGATCATAAAAATGTTAAAGCACTATGTGGTTTAGTAGATAACTTAGATATGCACTTTGAAAATGATCATATTATTGTAAATAACGAAAATTTAAGTGAGGAGATAAACACTCCTGAAATAAGTAGTAGAGTTTCTAGTTATGCAGCTGTATATGAAATTAGAGAAAGACTTGTAAAATCACAAAAAAATATTGCTGAAAAATATAATGTAATAATGGATGGCAGAGACATTGGTACAGTGGTGCTAAAAAACGCAAATTACAAATTTTATTTAACTGCTTCAGCGCAAAAAAGAGCAGAAAGAAGATATAAAGAACTTATTAATAAGGGTATAAATGTAGAGTATAATAAGATATTAAGTGATATAATAGAGAGAGATTATTTTGATACTCATAGGGATGTTGATCCTTTATCAAAAGCAGAAGATGCTATTGAAATTGAGTCTTCAAATATGTCTATTGAAGAAGTGGTTGACTTAATGGCTAGTTATATAAACTAATGCAGCCCTAGGTATTAATTTGAGGTGATAAACAAATGAAAGAAATTATTTTGGCTAAAAGTGCAGGCTTTTGCTTTGGAGTAAAAAGAGCTGTGGATATGGCGCTCAGTTCAAAGGAAAATGATGACACCGAAATATATACACTTGGACAGCTGATTCACAATAATGATGTAGTTGAGTACTTAGAGAGTATGGGTATTTATCCTATTGAAATAGAAAATATATCTTCGTTAAAAAATGATGACAAAGTAATTATAAGATCTCACGGTGTCACAGCGGCAGTGATAGATTTACTACAAAAAAAAGGTATAAAAATAATTGATGCCACTTGTCCTTATGTAAAAAATATTCATGACAAAGTGAAATCGTATAGCGAAAAGGGATATACAATAGTAATAGTAGGGGATAAGAATCATCCAGAGGTTATTGGGATCAATGGGTGGTGTGATGATAAAGCTATTATTTCAAAAAATGGTGAATACTTGGAAGATTTGCTTAAAAAAGTATGTGTAGTTTCTCAAACTACAGAAAGACAAGAAAATTGGGAAAAAGTATTGCAAATAATAATAAAAAATGCAAAAGAAGTTGTTGCTTTTAATACAATATGTAATGCAACAGAGATAAGGCAAAAAGAAGCTGAAGAGTTATCAAAGAATTCAGATGTTGTTATTGTAATAGGTGCACATCATAGTTCTAATACAACAAAGCTTTATGAAATATGTAAAAGTCAATGCAGAAATACAATTCATGTGGAAAATTCGGTAGAAATACCTGAAGATTTATATAAAGGGAAAAATAATATAAAAATTGGTGTTACAGCAGGTGCTTCGACACCAGATTGGATTATAAAGGAGGCAATAAATAAAATGAGTGATGAACAAAATGTTGAGGGTATGAATGAAATTCTTAAAATGATGGATGAAAATGAAAAGAAAATTTACACAGGTGCTGTAATTAAGGGCGAAATAATACAATTAAATGATAGAGAGGCTTTCTTAAATATAGGTTATAAAAATGATGGCATATTACCTATAAGCGAAGTTACAAATGACAATGATGCTAAATTAACAGATATGTTTACGCTAGGACAAGAGATAGAAACAAAAGTTATAAAATTAAAAAATGAAGATAATTACGTGGTACTTTCAAGAAGTGAACTAGAAAGAGATACTGGATTCAATACAATTAAAAAAGCTTATGAAGAAAAAACTGTAATAGGTGTAACAGTAAAGGAAGCCGTTAATGGAGGTCTTGTTTCAGCATATAAGGGAATAAGAGTCTTTGTTCCAGCTTCACATATTGAACTTTTTCATGTAGATGATTTAACTCAATACATAGGAAAAGAGATAGATGTAAATATAATTGAATTTTCAAAAAAGAGAAATACAATAAGAATTGTTGGATCTAGAAGAGATATATTAAAGGCAATTAAAGAAAAAGATGAAGAAAAAACTTGGGAGTCTTTAGCAGTTGGAGATGTAATTGATGGTGAAGTTAAAAGACTAACAGCCTTCGGTGCATTTGTTGAAGTAAATGGAGTAGACGGTCTATTACATGTATCAGAAATATCTTGGGGAAGAGTTAATAAGGCTTCAGATGTTCTTAAAATAGGTGAAAAAGTTAAAGTTTATGTATTAGACTTAGATAAAGAAAATAAAAAATTATCATTAAGCATAAAGAAACTTGTAGAAGATCCATGGATAAGTGTTGAAGACAAGTATCCTGTTGGTTCTGTGGTTTTAGGTAAAGTAGTACGTTTTTCAAACTTTGGTGCATTTATAGAGCTTGAACCTGGAGTAGATGCTCTTACGCATATATCTGAAATAAGTCATAAGAGAATTGCTAAACCTTCAGAGGCGCTTACAATAGGGCAAGAAATCAAAGCAAAGATTATTGATGTTAATAAGGAAAACAAAAAAATAGGATTAAGTATTAAAGAAGTAGAGGATACAGTAGAATAACTGTAGATGGGGATGCCTAATCATTTTAGGGCATCCCCTAATGTTATAATCTTGTAATATAAAATTTATTTTATTAATATATTTAATCATTGCTATATTTAAATATTTGTAATTAAGAGGTTTAATATGCTAACTTGTGTAAATTTAAATAATAATATGGATAGCTTAAAAAAATTAAACGAAAACAGAACCATATTTAATAATACAAATAAGGATTTTTTTAAGTCGTATAATAATCTGAATTTTATTCAAAGATATTTTAGAAGGAAATTGGTAAAACTTCTAAAAGACGATGAAGATTATATTGGATACATATGGTTTAATAATGATTCAAGAAAATATTATAAAATCGAAGCATTAAGCATAAATAAAAATGAAAATGCCTTGCAGTGTTTTAGAAAATTAATAGATTCTATTTCTACAAATAGCACTTTTATATATGAATGTGAACAAAATGATTTTAATTATAAGATACTTGAGGAAATTGGATTTAAGAAAATTAAGGGAACACTTGAAATGTGTTGCGATTTAAAAGAAACTTTAGGCTGGGAAATTAGAAAAGACATTATGATTACAAAGTTTTTATCAAATAGGGATGAAAAAATACGTTGCCAGCTTCAAAATAAAATCTTTGAAAAAGATGATAGAATACCTCTTTCAATTCAAGATATATATTTTGATGAGTCCCAGGATTATTATTTTGAGGATGGATGTTATTTTATAAATCTGGATGATAAACCAATAGGCTATGGTCAAATAATCATTAATGACTCTGTGCCCACAGTTGTTAATTTCGGTATATTAGAAGAGTACAGGGAAAAAGGTTATGGTAAATATTTTATAAGATTTTTACAAAATGTTGCAGCTGAAAATGGTTTTAAAGACATATTGATAAAAGTAGATTGGGACAATAAAGTAGCTTTTGAACTTTATAAATCAGTTGGTTTTAAAATTGATAAAGAAATATATAAGTGGAAATTACAACAATAAGAGATGCACTAAAGGAAACTTTCATTTAGTGCATCTCTTTTTAGGCATATTCAAGTGGTAGTACTGTAATTTTTTTAGCTACAAATTTTTTAACTTCTTCCTCATCAATATCTGAATCGGTAATCAAATGAGTGATTTCATTTATATCCCCACTTGAAAAATTGTGATGCCTACCAATTTTCGAACTGTCAGCTAAAATGTATATAGGACCACTACAGCGATTAATCATTTCGTGATTTACTAAAGTTTCTTCAAGAACAGAAGTACTTATTCCTGAATCTGAATCTATGCCACTGACCCCCATAAAGCACTTATTGGCTGTTATTTTTGAAAGTGTCTGAATAGCAAATTCACCCACAAGTGATTGCTTTCTTTCATAGACTTCCCCGCCAGTTAGTACAAGTTTTATATTAGGTCCAATGCTTGTTTGTAGAGCTTTACCATTATTAGTAACAACATACACTCTTTTGCCACCTAAATATTGTAAAATTAATAGAGCTGTAAAACTAGAGTTTATAAATATAGCATCTCCATCATGTATTAAACTAGCTGCATATTTCGCTATTGCTTTTCTCTTTAGAATTTGGTTGTCTTCTTCAAGTCCCTCATTGATATTTTCAAAACCAGTACTAGATGCCAACTTTGCACCACCATAAAATTTATTTACTAATCCTTCTTTCTCTAAAGCTTGCAAATCTCTTCTTAAAGTAAGTGGAGAAATTTGTAATTTTTCAGCCAACTCATTAGTAGAAATTTCTTCATTTAATTTTAAATGTTCTAAAATGTTCTCTCTTCTTTTAGAAACAATACCATTTGCTTTTTTCATATCCGTCTTCCTCCCTTTCTGTCTTCTATCTTTTAATTATTAATATTCCTAAATTAAATATGAATCAGGTTTATTTTCTTAGTATTAATTATAGAACAATTAATAAAAAAGTTCAATTGTTCTATTAAAAATTCATAAAATAAAAGAAAAAGGAAAAAGTTCAAAAAAACACTTGAAATATTTCAATTATTCATGTAATATAAACATATAAGCAGACAAAAAGTTCAAACAACTAAACAAACATTCAAACGTTCAATAAATAAAAACAAAAAATATTAAATTATACAAAATAAGTAAAAATATTGGAGGTTGTCAAAATGTCACAAGTAGATAAGATTACAAGGGAATCATGGATACTTAATACTTTCCCAGAATGGGGAACTTGGCTAAATGAAGAAATACAACAGGAAGAAGTAAAGCCAGGAACATTCTCAATGTGGTGGTTAGGCTGTACAGGCATTTGGGTTAAGACAGAAAAAAGTACAAACATATGTATAGATTTTTGGTGTGGAAGTGGAAAGAAGACAAAATCTAATCCTTACATTAGCCCTCAACATCAAATGGCTAGAATGTGTGGAGGCAAAAAGCTTCAACCAAACTTAAGAGTTGCACCTTTTGTATTAGATCCATTTGGAATTAAAGAAATAGATGCAGTTTTATCAACTCATGACCATAATGATCACATTGATGTAAACGTTGCAGCTGCAGTTATACAAAACTGTGATTCAAGCATTCCGTTTATTGGACCACAAGCTTGTGTAGATAAGTGGATTGGCTGGGGAGTTCCAAAAGAAAGATGCATAGTTGTTAAACCAGGTGATACAATAAAAGTTAAAGATGTAGAAATAGTTGCATTGGAATCTTTTGATAGGACAGCATTAATAACTGAACCACCAGCAGGTGATATAAGAGGAAAGATGCCAACTGATATGGACATAAAAGCAGTTAACTATTTAATAAAAACTCCTGGTGGAAATCTTTATCATAGCGGAGATTCACATTATTCAAACTATTATGCAAAACATGGAAATGACTATAAAGTTGATGTTGCACTAGGTTCTTATGGAGAAAATCCAAGAGGAATCACAGATAAAATGACTTCAGTAGATATTTTAAGAATGGCTGAAGCATTAAAAACAAAAGTAGTTATTCCATTTCACCATGATATATGGTCAAACTTTCAAGCTGACACAAAAGAAATATTAGAGTTATTTGATATGAGAAAAGACAGATTACAATATACATTTAATCCATTTATATGGCAAGTAGGCGGAAAGTTTACATTCCCTGAGGATAGTACAAAGAGAGAGTACCATTATCCAAGAGGATTTGAGGATTGTTTCTCAACTGAAATTAATATTCCATATAATTCATTTTTATAATATAGATTTGAGGGTTAAGTCATCAATTTAACCCTCAAGTTTAAACAAAAGGAGGAATCTCAATGCTGAAAGAATTGATTGATAAGAAAAGGTATTCATTTCATGAAGGATTTGAAAAATGGGAAGATGCAATAGAAGCTTCGTGTAAACCTTTAATTGAAGAAGGTGCAATAGAACATTCATATGTAGATTCAATAATATCCAATGTAAAAAAATATGGTCCTTATATTGTTATAGCACCTGAAATTTGTATTCCACATGCACAGGAGGGACTTGAAGGAGTTAATAAAACATCTATATGTTTTATGAGAACTAAAGAACCAGTTCATTTTAGTGATGATCCAGAGCAGGATGCAAGATTATTCTTTGTATTAGCTTCAAAGGACAGTGAAATGCATTTAAAAAATTTAACTAATATGGTAGGTTTGATTGAAAATGAGGTGATAGTAGAAAAATTACTTGAAGCTGAAAGTAAAGAAGATTTAGAAGAGATTTTAAAAATTTATAACGCAGAAGCTGAATAAACAAGGATATGTAAATAATTTACAGTAAATATGGGGGGAATAAAAAATGAATATAATATTAGATATATGGGGTTTCTTTCAAAACAATATTTTAACAAATCCGGCGTTCTTTGTAGGTTTTATAGTACTTATCGGCTATTTGTTATTAAAACGTCCTATTTACGAGGCAATAGCAGGATTTATTAAGGCAGTAGTTGGTTACTTAATATTAAACGTTGCCTCTGGTGGATTGGTAGACAACTTCCGTCCAATATTAGCAGGTTTAAAAGATCGTTTCAATTTATCCGCAGCAGTTATTGACCCTTATTTTGGTCAAACAGCGGCACAAGAAGCCATACAACATATTGGAAGATCATTTTCTCTTATGATGATAGTTCTTTTAATAGCATTTATATTCAATATAGTTTTGGTGATGTTTAGAAAACAAACAAAAATTAGAACTGTGTTTATTACAGGACATATAATGGTTCAACAGTCTTCAACAGCTTTATGGCTTGTATTATTTGCCTTCCCAAATATTATAAATACACAAGCTGTAATCATGCTTGGATTATTACTTGGATCTTATTGGGCAGTATCAACAAATCTTACAGTTGAAGCAACTCAAAATTTAACAGAAGGCGGCGGCTTTGCTGTGGGCCATCAACAAATGTTTGGTATTTGGATTACAGATAAAATTGCAGGAAAGATTGGAAATAAAGAAAACTCAATTGAGAATCTTGAGTTCCCTGGATTTTTATCAATATTTAACGATAATGTAGTTGCCACTGGTATATTAATGATGCTTTTCTTTGGAATTATCATGGCAATATTAGGACCAAATCTTATGCATAAAATAGATCCTGGATTTGGAAAAACTACAAATTTCGTATTTTATATAATGCAAAAATCACTTCAATTTTCAGTTTATTTAAGCATATTACAACTTGGTGTTAAGATGTTCGTTGCAGAACTTACAGAATCTTTCCAAGGTATTTCAAACAAGCTTTTACCAGGTTCAATGCCAGCAGTTGATTGTGCTGCAACTTATGGATTTGCACACCCTAATGCAATAACAATTGGATTTTTATTTGGAGCTTTCGGACAGTTTATATCAATTCTAGGTTTAATAGTATTCCATAGTCCAGTATTAATAATCACAGGTTTCGTTCCAGTATTCTTTGATAACGCAACATTTGCAGTATTTGCAAACAAAAAAGGTGGATTAAAAGCAGCTATGATTATTCCTTTCGTATCTGGAATTATTCAAGTTTTAGGTGGAGCTTTTGCAGCATCTTATTTCCAATTAGCACAATATGGTGGATGGCATGGAAACTTTGACTTTGATACTGTATGGCCTGTAATTGGAGTGTTAATGAAAAACTTACAATATGTAGGCGTAGGCGTAGCAATCATAGTTTTATTAGCTATACCACAAATTCAATATATGAAGAATAAAAAAGATTACTTTAGAATAGCAGAAGATTATGAAGGATATATTAATGATAAAGAAAATGCATAAATAAATATTAATATTTGAGGAGGAATTTAAATGTTAAGAATAATAGCAGCTTGTGGAAGTGGAATGGGTTCAAGTCAAATAATTAAGATGAAGATAGAGAAGGTTTTTAAAAAATTAGGTATTCAAGTTAGCATTCAACACAATAGCGTTGGAGAAGCTAAAAGCCAGGCTTCTAACTTTGATGTAGTATTCTGTTCAGAGGTATTGACATCAAATTTTAAAAGAGCAGAGGAATCAGGTACTATAATAATAGGATTAAAAAATATTTTATCGGAAAAAGAAATTGAAGAAAAGGTTATTGAAAAAGTTGTCAACAAAAAATAGTTGACAAATGTGTAATGGGGGAAGTATGATGAAATTTGAAAAGAAAATTTTAACAGAATTAGTTAGATGTTATGCCACTAGCAGTACCGTTGTAGATGGAGAAAGAAAAATATTATTAGCAACAGAAGGTGAAGGGAGTTGTTATAGTTATAGTGGACAGGATTTTGAACAATCTACTGTCTGGGATGGACCGGGTGGCACAATGTCAATGATACCTGTTCCAGGAAAGAATGGAGATTTTCTAGCAGTGCAAAATTTCTTCCCAACTTTTCAATCAGAAAAAGCTACAATTGTATGGGCAAAGCCTGAAAAAGACAATAAATGGACTGTAAAAACTATTTTAGATTTACCTTATGTTCATAGATTTGATATATTAACTGCCAATGGAGTTAATTATTTCTTAGGTTCAGTTTTATGTAATTCAAAACAATTTAAAGATGATTGGTCAGATCCAGGTAAGATTTATGTTGGTGTACTTCCAGAGGATTTAAATGAACCAATAAAGCTTAAAGTAATTAAAGAAGGACTAACAAAGAACCATGGATATACAAGAGCTACTTGGAAAGGCAAAATGGCTGGAATAGTTACTTGTGAGGAAGGTGCTTTTGTTGTTACTCCACCTCAAAATCCAGAAGAAGATTGGACTATAGAACAAATTCTAAATAAACCAGTTAGTGATATAGCAGTAGTTGATATTGATGAAGATGGTGAAGATGAATTGGTTACTATAGAAGACTTCCACGGTGGAAACTTCTTGATTAACAAGAAAATTGATGGAGAATATAAAGTAATTTATAAATATCCTAAAGAAATGGATTTTGGACATGTTGTTTGGGGTGGAAAACTAAGAGGCGTGCCAAGCATAATAGGTGGATATAGAAGAGTTGAAAAAGAATTATTCGTAATTCAATGTGACGATAAAGAGAAACTTACCTTCAAGACAGAGGTAATTGAAGCTGGAACAGGACCAAGTAATGTAGCTGTATTAAATGATAAAGATAGGGATATTATAATTTCTGCAAATAGAGAAATTGGAGAAGGTGCACTGTACTTTGTAACTGATTAAATCAATTGGAGGGTTAGTAATGTTAGAACAGTTAAAAAAAGAAGTCTATGAAGCAAATATGTGTTTACCAAAATATAATTTAGTTACTTTTACTTGGGGAAATGTATCTGCTATAGACAGAAAACAAGGATTAGTAGTAATTAAGCCATCAGGTGTTGATTATGAAAAGATGACCCAAGACGATATGGTTGTTGTTGATTTAGAAGGTAACGTTATAGAAGGAAAGTATAAACCCTCATCAGATACGCCTACTCATGTAAATTTGTATAAGCAATTTAGTGAAATAGGAGGAATAGTTCATACTCATTCAAGATGGGCAACTATATTTGCACAGGCTGGAAGAAATATTAATGCATATGGTACAACCCATGCAGATTATTTCTATAATGAAATCCCTTGCACTAGAGATATGACAACAGAAGAAATCCAATCAAACTATGAGTATAATACAGGTAGTGTTATAGTGGAAGCATTTACTAATTTAAACCCAGTAGATGTACCAGCAGTTGTAGTTAAGAACCATGGACCTTTTACATGGGGAAAAGATGCTCATGAAGCAGTGCACAATGCCGTTGTTTTAGAGGAAGTTGCTATGATGGCATGGAATACAGAAGTTTTAACAAATTATACAGTTAAATCAATGCCTCAAGAATTAATGGACAAACACTTTAAGAGAAAACATGGACCTAATGCTTACTATGGACAAAAGTAGTAGGTAAATCATAGAAAATTTGTGAAAAAGATTCTTTAAATTTTTTAAAGAATCTTTTTGACGGAAAGTAGGTGAGTGTATGAAAGAATATACATTAGGATTATATGAAAAATCCATGCCAAGTTTTTTATCTTGGGAAGAGAAGCTAATGATAGCAAAAAAATATGGATTTGATGCAGTAGAAATGAGTATTGACGAAACTGACAACAAATTAGCTAGGCTCAATATGACAAAAAAAGAGAGAGAAAAACTTCTTGCTACAATGTTTAAGTGTGGTATGGAAATAAGAACAATGTGTTTAAGTGGACATAGAAAATATCCTTTAGGAAGTCTAGATGAAGCTACTAGAAATAAAGGAATGGAAATAATGAGAAAAGCCATTGATTTATCAGATGATCTAGGCATAAGAATAATCCAAATTGCTGGTTATGATGTTTATTATGAAAAAGGTAATGAAAAAACAAGAAAATACTTTGAAGAAAACTTAATAAAATCTGTTGAAATGGCAGCAAAAAAAGGTGTAATCCTTGCCTTTGAAACTATGGAAACAGAATTTATGAACACAGTGGAAAAAGCAATGGAGTTTGTTAAGTTAGTTAATTCTCCATATCTACAGATTTATCCTGATTGTGGTAATGTAACCAACGCCACCTTAAAATATGGTACAAGCATACTAGATGATTTTGAAAAAGGTAGAGGGCATATTTCAGCAGTGCATTTAAAAGAAACTGTACCTGGAAAATATAGAGAAATCACTTTTGGCAAAGGACATGTCAACTTTGAAGAAATAATAAAAAAATCTTGGGAAATGGGTGTAAGAAAGTTTACTGCAGAATTTTGGTATGTTGACAACGACGACTGGGAAGATGTAATTAAAAATACTAGAGAATTTATGGATGAAAAATTTAGAAAAGCTTTAAGCTAAAAAATATAATGAATGGCTGGTGAAAATATGAATAAAGAAAAATTGCTTTCTGTATCAAAAGAAGTGAGAAAAAATATTGTAGAAATGATTTATGAAGCAAAATCAGGACATCCAGGTGGATCCTTATCTTGTGCTGACATAATAACTTATTTGTATTATGAAAAAATGAATGTTGATGTAAATAAACCTAAAGATCCTAATAGAGATAGATTTGTATTAAGTAAAGGGCATGCAGCACCAGCTCTTTATTCAGTGTTAGCTGAAAAAGGGTACTTTCCAAAGACAGAGTTGAAAAATTTAAGAAAAATAGGTGCTCTTCTTCAAGGACATCCAGATTCTAAACACGTTTCAGGAGTAGATGTTTCAACAGGTTCTTTAGGACAAGGAATATCAAACGCAGTGGGTATGGCACTTGGACTTAGAGCTCAAGGCAATAAAGCTAAGGTGTACACTGTTTTAGGTGATGGAGAACTTCAGGAAGGATTAGTTTGGGAAGCTTCAATGGCTGCTGCACATTATAAGCTAGATAACTTAGTTGCTATTATTGATAATAATGGACTTCAAATCGATGGAAAAAATGAAGAAGTAATGGGCATAAATCCGTTAGATAAAAAATTTGAAAGCTTTGGCTTTAATGTTATCTGCTGTGAAGATGGTCATGATTATGATAAGCTTAATGAAGCATTTCTAAAAGCTGACGAATTTAAAGGAAAACCAAGTGTAATAATTGCAAAGACTGTAAAGGGAAAAGGTGTTAGCTTTATGGAAAATCAAGCAGGATGGCATGGACAAGCACCTACTGAAGAAGAAAAAAATAAGGCATTGCTTGAAATTGAAGCATAAAATTATGTAAGCTAGGAGGAATAAGTAAGATGGGTAAAGCAACAAGAGAATCATATGGTATGGCATTAGTAGAACTTGGACGTGAAAATGAAAAAGTTGTAGTATTAGATGCGGATCTTTCAAAGTCTACTAAGACTAATGGATTTAAAAGTGAATTTAAAGATAGATTTTTTAATGCAGGAATAGCAGAACAAAACTTAATGGGGATGGCTGCAGGTTTTGCAAATGTAGGAAATATACCTTTTGCAAGTACCTTCGCAGTTTTTGCAACAGGAAGAGCTTTTGAAATAATAAGAAATTCTATATGTTATCCAAAGGTGAATGTAAAAATAGCTGCAACTCATGCTGGAATAACAGTTGGTGAGGATGGTGGTTCCCATCAATCCATTGAAGATATAGCACTTATGACTGCACTTCCAAACATGACTGTAATAGTTCCTGCTGATCATAGGGAAGCAATGGCTGCAACAAAGGCTGCTGCAGAATTTGAAGGCCCTGTTTATTTAAGATTTGGAAGATGTAATACAGAAGATATATTTGATGAAAATTATAAATTTGAAATTGGAAAAGGTGTGGAACTAAGAAGCGGTAATGATATAACTATTATTGCAACAGGTATGATGGTTCAAAAAGCTATTGAAGCTTCAAAAGCTCTTGAAACAGAAGGAATTAAAGCTAGAGTTATTAATATTTCAACAATTAAGCCAATTGATAGGGAATTAATAATAAAAGCAGCAAAGGAAACAAAAGGAATAGTTACTGCTGAGGAACATTCAATTATTGGAGGACTTGGAGCTATGGTTTCAAGTGTTGTATGTAATGAATGCCCAACAATTGTGAAGATGGTTGGAATAAAAGATACTTTTGGAGAATCTGGTACTCCAGATGAACTAATGGAGAAATATAAATTAACAAGCCAGGCAATTGTTGAAGAAGCTAAAGCAATAATAAGAGGAGTGAATTAATAATGAAAATTTTTGTAGATACAGCTAATATTGAAGAAATAAGAAAAGCTAATGATTTAGGTGTAATATGTGGAGTAACAACAAATCCATCACTAATAGCAAAAGAAGGTAGAGACTTTATAGAAACAATAAAGGAAATAACTGAAATAGTTGACGGACCAATAAGTGGGGAAGTTATTTCAATGGAATGTGAAGGAATGGTTAAAGAAGCTCGTGAAATAGCTAAAATCCACAAAAATATGATAGTAAAAATTCCTATGTGTGAAGAAGGTTTGAAGGCTGTAAGTATTCTTCATAAAGAAAACATAAAAACAAATGTAACACTAATTTTTTCTGCACTACAAGCATTACTTGCAGCAAGAGCTGGTGCTAGCTATGTAAGTCCATTCTTAGGTAGATTAGATGATATAGGAAGTAATGGAATTCAATTAATTGAGGATATTGCAGAAATTTTCTCTATACATAACATAGATGCAGAAATTATTTCAGCAAGTGTTAGACATCCAATTCATGTATTAGAATGTGCTAAGGCAGGTTCTGATATAGCTACAATACCATACAAAGTTATAGTTCAAATGATACAACATCCTCTAACAGATGCAGGAATAGAAAGATTTTTAAAAGACTATGAAGATATGAAGACAAAATAGATGTAAATACACTAGAATATGTATTTCAGCGGGAAAGTCTTATAAATTAAGGCTTTCCGCTTGTTTTTTGTATTTATCCGATGACTAGCTCAGGATATGCATAGACCTCATCAGGATTCATTCCTATCCTTAATCCCTTATCTAATTGCTCAATTTTATTCATATCCTCTTTACTTATTTCAAAATCAAATATGTCTGTATTTTCTTTTATCCTTGTTAATGTTGTTGATTTAGGAATTGTAACAACTCCCATCTGCAAGTCCCATTTTAGTACAATTTGAGATATTGTTTTTTCATATTTTTTTGAAAGATACTGAAAAAGTGGAATCTGAAAAATCTGACCTCTCATTAATGGTGACCAAGCTTCTAATTGAATACTATGTTTTATACAGAATTCTCTTAATTCATTTTGAGCAAGGTAAGGATGAAATTCTACTTGATTTACAGCTGGTATAATTTCAGCATAGTCAAGTAAATCTTTTAGATGTTTACTTGTAAAATTACTCACACCGATAGCTCTTATACTACCTTCTTTATAAAGCTTTTCTAGGGCCTTCCAAGTTTCTTTATTTAAAGGTTGTGGCCAGTGAATTAAATATAAATCTAGATAATCTGTTCCAAGTTTTTTAATAGAAGTTTTAAAAGCATGGAGAGTTTTCTCATAACCATGATCTGAAATCCAAAGCTTGCTTACTAAGAAAATTTCTTCCCTAGGCACTCTACTTTCTTTTATTGCAATACCCACTCCTTCTTCATTACCATAAAAAGAGGCTGTATCTATATGACGATACCCAATTTTTAGTGCCTCTTTTACTGCTTCAATAACAGTATTCCCATCTTCAGACTTATAAGTACCAAATCCAAGCCAAGGCATTTTTACTCCATTATTTAAGATTGTGTAATTTTTGATATCATTCATAATTTGATCATCCTTTCAAAGATATCTAGTGAATTTGCTAAATGAAACTTATTCTATTATAATAGATGAAAGAACGATTTTCCTTATTACTTAGTACTATTTTTAAGGTATTTATATTTCAAATAGAATAAAAAGAGAGGTAATTTATATCATATGAAAATAGACGATACAGACATTAAAATCCTAATGGAACTTCAATTAGACAGTCGCTTATCTATTAGAGAATTATCTAAAAGAGTAAACTTATCTCCTCCTTCAGTTACAGAAAGAATAAGAAAACTAGAAGACAACAAAATAATTGAAAGATATACTATAAAAATAAATGAGAGTGCTTTGGGTTTATCTATACAATGTATCATTCAAATTGATCTTAAAAACAGTCAATTTGAAAAGTTTAAAAAATTTATTTATAATCATCCCCGTGTTGTTTTCTGCTATAGAATAGCTGGACATTCTTGTATCCTCTTAAAACTAAGTGTTGAATCTATTTCAGAAATTGAAGCGTTTGTTGACTCCATTTCAGCTTTAGATTCTACTACATCTACTTATATTATATTTTCAGAGGTTTCGATTAACGAAAGTGTAGGGAAGTTTTTTTCTATTTAATAAAATTGTGAACAATTGCATTTCTAACAAATTTTACTTGTTTATAAAAAGTAAAATGAAACTATATTACGATGTAGTATGTATGGCTTGTTTATTGGATAGAAATAGTAATAGTAATATATCTCATAAAATATAATGTAATAATTCTTTATCAAAATAATAAAGATATAAGAACGTAGAGACTCTTTAAGCGTGAAATTAATAAAGGTAAAATTAGAGCCAATATAAGAGGGAGGGGTGTATATGGAGCATTTATGTCCAAAGTGTAAAGTTGTATTAACAAAATGTATAGCAACAGGTGTAGTGGGAAAATTTTCAGCTACGAAACTGCCAGAAAAGGTTTTTACAACTAAAGAAACTAGCCGGTTATTTCCATATGTGTGTTCCAATTGTGGTTATACGGAATGGTATGTAGAAAAACCAGAAAATTTTAGATAAGAAACACAAAATTTTTATTTGACCCGAATTATTCATGAAGTCAAATTCTATAAGTATTTTTATAAAAAAACTCATAGAATTTGACTTTGCATATTTTTTTGAGTTAAAAATGTTTTTTTGCTACGAAAATC
>Ga0255360_1000084_pt1 | contig 27160 bp, 21 predicted proteins | sample GFST50metaG_FD_186004 | JGI IMG/M metagenome (GOLD analysis project Ga0255360, IMG submission 186004) | Peat soil microbial communities from Stordalen Mire, Sweden - G.F.S.T50 | ecosystem: Environmental > Terrestrial > Soil > Wetlands > Peat | place: Sweden: Norrbotten County, Stordalen Mire... | reverse complement strand
TTAAGGATTACATTGCAATGCCTAAACCTAATATGTATCAGTCACTGCATTCAACTGTTATAGGACCACAAGGAAAGTCTTTTGAAATACAAATAAGAACTTTTGAAATGCATAGGACAGCAGAATATGGAATTGCCGCACACTGGAAATACAAAGAAGGAATTGCTGAAGAAGAACAAAATCATGGTGAAATTCCAAAAGAGGTTAATTTTGACACAAAACTTACTTGGGTAAGGGAAATGCTTGATTGGCAAAAGGAAACGAATAACCCTGAAGAGTTTATGGAAAACTTTAAAATAGATTTATTTGCAGATGAAGTATTTGTATTTACACCAAAGGGAACAGTTATAAATTTACCGTCTGCATCCACACCTGTAGATTTTGCTTACAAAATTCATACGGACATTGGAAATAGATGCATAGGAGCTAAGGTTAATGGGAGAATAGTTCCTTTAGATTACAAACTAAAAACTGGAGAAATAGTTGATATTCTTACTTCTGGTGTTGCCAAGGGACCTAATATAGATTGGTTAAATACAGTTAAGAGTAACCAAGCAAAGAGTAAGATAAGATCATGGTTTAAAAAGGTAAAAAGAGAGGACAACATTAATAAGGGAAAAGACGTAGTTGAAAAAGAGTCCAAAAAGCAAGGATATAATTTTGGAGAAATTGCAAAAGGAGCAGCCCTTGAACAATTGCTTAAAAAGTATAATATGAATTCCATAGAAGATCTTTATGTAGCAGTAGCAATTGGCACTAATTCTGCTTCAATAGTAGTTTCAAAGTTAAAAGAAAGCTTTGAAAAGGGAAAAGGCTTAGTTGATAGTGATGAAAATGCGTTAAAAGAAATTAAAGAACATATAAATAAGGAATCAAAAAAAGAAAAGAAAAATAAAAAAGCAACTCCAGGCATTACGGTTAAGGGAGAAAAGGATATTCTAGTACGATTTGCTAAATGTTGCAATCCAGTACCTGGAGACAAAATAATTGGATATATAACAAAAGGAAGAGGCGTGTCAGTACATAGAATGGACTGCGAAAATTTAAATAATCTTTTAAAAGAAGATTCTAGTAGAATTGTAGATGTTTCTTGGGGTGATGCTAATGATGAAGCTTATGTTGCCGAAATTAAAATAAAAGCAGAGGACAGGAAGCAACTTTTAACAGATATTATGGAAATTATAAATTTAACTGATACTCACGTTCAATCTATGAGTGCTAAAACTGTGAAGAACGATATAACTTACTTAACTTTTCAAATTAAAATTATTGATATTGAACATTTAGATACATTAATGAAAAATATTAAAAAATTAAAGGGCGTAAAAGAAGTATTTAGGACTAAGAACTAGATAGAAAATGCAAGTATAGGTATGCATTTTATGCTTAATTAATTGGAGGGAAAAAGGATGGAAGTAAAAATAATACCAGCTGGTATTTATGATGCAAATTGTTACATTTTATTTGATGAGATCACAAAGGAGACTGCGGTAATAGATCCAGGTGGGGATGCAGAATTAATATTAGATGAAATAGAGCTTTTAGGTGCAGATGTAAAGATGATTTTACTTACTCATGGTCATGCGGATCATACAGGTGCAGTAGTTGAAATTAGGGATAAGTTTAAATGCAATGTTTATATAAATGAAAAAGATTCTGAAATGATAAAGAAAAATATACCTATTTATGGAAAGATAAATGAAGATGGAGATAAATATATATCAGATGGAGACTCTTTAAAATTTGCAGAAATAACAATAAAATGTTTAGCCACTCCAGGTCATACTCCAGGTGGAATGTGCTTTTTAACGGATAAAGCTGTTTTCACAGGAGATACATTATTTTACAGATCTATAGGAAGAACTGATTTTGATGGAGGAGACTATGATACTTTAATTAATAGTATAAATACAAAACTTATGACTCTATCAGATGATATACAGGTATTTACTGGTCATGGTCCTAAAACAAGCATAGGGTTTGAGAGAAATTCTAATACGTTTTTAAAATAAGTGGTGAATGATGATTAAAATTAAAATTGAATGTGAAAAATTTAAGTATGATATTTATAATATTTTTAAACTGTTTTTTAGTGAACTGGAGTTTATTAATACTGATGATTGGGATTATAAAATTCTAATTGAAGAAAATAGTTTAATAATATCAGAAAATTGTTTGAAAGTAGCAGTTGAATTTGATGATAAGTTAACGATTAAGGAAAATATTAAGAAACTATTATACAAATATTTAAGCAAAAAAACGGGAATAACACCTCCTTGGGGAACCTTGGTTGGCATAAGACCAACTAAGATAGCTCTTAATCTTATTAAAGAAGGCAACAGTGAAGAAGAAATACTAAAGCGTTTCAAATATCATAGTCTTACAAGAGAGGACAAAGCAAGATTGTGCATTGAAGTTGCTAAGGTTGAGGAAAGTCTCGTAAATAGGGAAAAAAGCAATATAAGCGTTTATGTTGGAATGCCTTTTTGTCCAACAAGATGTTTGTATTGTAGTTTTATTTCGGATACTATTTCTAATTGCAAAGATATTGTGGAAGATTATTTGAAGGCTTTAATATATGAGATAAATGCCATGGCAGAATATATTAAAGAGAAAAAACTCAATATAGAATGTGTTTATTTTGGCGGTGGAACTCCTACATCAGTAGATAATCAGCAATTTGAGTTTGTTATGAATAAAATTTATGAAGCTTTAATAAAAGATAATAATGTTAAGGAATTTACAGTGGAATGTGGAAGACCTGACAGCATTACAGCTGAAAAACTCAATACATTAAAGAAATATGGGGTACACAGAATAAGCATAAATCCTCAGACTATGAATGATAATACATTAAAATTAATTGGAAGAGGACATGATTCAAAAGAAGTTATAGGCAAATTTAATATGGCAAGAAATTTAGGCTTTGATAATATAAATGTTGATTTAATAGTGGGACTTCCAGGGGAAGGTAAAAATGAACTTATTCATACCTGTGGTCAAATTTTAAAGCTAAAACCAGATAGTGTTACTGTACATGGGATGTCCTTAAAGAGAGGTTCAACGCTTCATAAAAACACCTTAAATAATATACATATGAAAGTTGCATCCCAGGATGAATTAATTGAAATGCATGATGTTTCAGTAAAGCTTAGTGAACAGCTTAATTTAAAGCCATATTATATGTATAGACAAAAAAATATGGTGGGAAATATGGAGAATATAGGTTATGCAAAACCTCACAAGGAATGCCTATATAACATAGAAATGATTGAAGAAAGGCAAACAATCATAGCCATTGGTGCAAACGCAGTTTCAAAAATTATATTTTTAGATGAAGACAGATTAGAACGTTTTCCAAATATTAAGGATGTTAGAGAATATATAAATAGGATAGAGGAAAAAGTTAATAAAAAAATAAAATTTCTAGACGAATTATACGGCTAGATTTGAATTATATTGCAGTAAATTACATAGAGGTATACAATTGTAAGTATAGCGAATTATTTTACTTTTAGGAGGAAATACAATGGGTGAGTCATTAAAAGGTCTAAAAAGAACAGTAATGTGTGGTGACTTTAGAGAAAGTCATATTTCAAATACAGTAACTGCAATGGGATGGGTTCAGAGAAAGAGAAATCTTGGTGGACTCGTTTTTGTTGATTTAAGAGATAGAACTGGAATACTTCAGGTAGTATTTGGAGATAAAATAAGTGAAGATGCATTTAAAAAAGCAGATGGAGTAAAGTCTGAATACTGTATTGCAGTAACAGGTAAGATTGTAAAAAGAGAAGCTCCAAATGAAAATATGCCAACAGGAATGGTAGAATTACAAGGAGAAGAAATAAAAATATTATCTGAAAGTGAAACTCCGCCTATATACATAAAGGAAAATCTTGATGCGGCTGAGAATGTAAGATTAAAATACAGATATTTAGATTTAAGAAGACCAGATATGCAAAACATATTTAAAATTAGGCATAAAGCAGCTAAAATAATGAGAGATTTCTTAGATGAAAATGGATTTTTGGAAATAGAAACTCCAATGTTAACTAAAAGTACACCAGAAGGTGCAAGGGATTATCTTGTACCTAGTAGAAATTTCAAGAGTAAATTTTATGCATTGCCTCAATCTCCACAGTTATTTAAACAACTTTTAATGGTTTCAGGTTACGATAAATATTTTCAAATCGTAAAATGTTTCAGAGATGAGGATTTGAGAGCAAACAGACAACCTGAATTTACTCAAGTGGATATGGAATTGTCATTTGTAGAAGAGGATGATGTTATTGCATTAAACGAACAATTAATAAAGAAAGTTTTTAAGGAAATTTCCGGTGTTGATGTAAAATTACCAATAGAAAGAATGCCATATAAAACTGCTATGGAGAAATACGGAAGCGACAAACCAGATTTACGTTTTGGAATGGAAATTCAAGATATAAGTGAAGTAGTTAAAAATTCAGAGTTTAAAGTATTCAAGGATGCAATGGATAATGGCGGCAGTGTAAGAGCTATAAAGGCAGAAGGCTGCGCTGATATGGGAAGAAAACAAATTGATAAACTTGGTGAATTTGTTAAAACCTTTAAAGCAAAAGGACTTGCATGGATAGCCCTTAAAGATGGCGAAATAAAATCTTCTATATTAAAATTCCTTAGCGAAGAAGATATTAATAATATAAAAAATGCAATGAATGCAAACACTGGAGACTTAATTCTAATAGTTGCAGATAAAGATAGTGTTGTATTCCAATCATTAGGTGAACTTAGGTTACGCTTAGCTAAAGAACTTGATATCTTAAAGGATAACAAAGAATTTAGATTTGTATGGGTCACTGAATTTCCACTTTTATCTTATAATGAGGAGGAAAACAGATATCAGGCAGAACATCATCCGTTCACAATGCCAATGGATGAAGACATACAATATTTAGAAAGTGAACCTTCTAGAGTTAGGGCTAAAGCCTACGATATAGTATTAAATGGTGAAGAACTTGGCGGGGGAAGCATAAGAATACACGATACAAACCTTCAAGAAAAGATGTTTAAAGTATTAGGCTTTACTCAAGAAAGTGCATGGGAAAGATTTGGATTTTTACTTCAAGCCTTTAAATATGGTCCACCACCACATGGAGGTCTTGCATATGGCTTTGATAGACTTATAATGTTCCTTGCAGGTACCGAAAACATTAAGGATGTTATAGCATTCCCTAAAAATCAAAATGCTGCATGTGTTATGACAGAGGCACCAAATGTTGTAGATGAGAAGCAGCTTTGTGAACTAGGAATTAAAATATTCGAAGAAAATTAAAAATATTCTTACAATAATAGGTTTATAAAATGTTAAAAATGTAGTATAATAAATTATGTAAACGAACCTACTGTGTTCGAGCATTGAGTTTATGTTGACCCAACACTTTTATTTAGGGAGCTTAACTCTTTCTGTGGAATGACACTTGTTTTAAGGACAAGAAGCAGAAAGGCGGCACCCACCTGCATTGGGCGGGTTATCTTTTAAACTCAAGAGACGGCACGGCAGGTTCTTTTGTTTTAGGCATATTCAAAAAGATAAGGCATATTCAAAAAAATAACTAGTCAGTATGCTAGTCTATTTTTTTGAATATGCCTTATATGCCTTACATAACTTTTTTCTTCTTTAAAAATAACAACTTTGACAGTGAAGATACCATAACTATAGCAATGGCGATGGCACCAGCATCAGTAAGAGTCTGAAGGCCTGTTAAGGTGGATTTATTAATATTTCCACTTATTGTGTAATACATTGTATAATACATACCATTTCCGGGAACCAATGGGATTATGCCGCAAATGGTATATGTAGTAACTGGAGATTTGAATAGTCTTGCCATTACTTCTGAATATATAGACACTAAAAATGCTGCTACAAATAGCGAAACTGTATTAGAATTATGTAAATTCTGCATTAATAAATAAATAAACCAAGAAAAACTTCCACCTATGGAGGCAATAAGTATGTTTTTACCCCTAATATTAAAAACGATTGCAAATCCAAGGGAAGCAAGAAAAGAGTAAAGTGTAGCTAAAATCATAGATTCATACCTCCAAAAAGTCTAAAACATATTTTGAATACCATACCTGTTCCAACAGCTATACCTATAGCTATGAAAACTGCTTCAACAGTTCTTGTAACACTGGAAACTAAATCTCCATTTATAGTATCTCTAATTGCATTTGTAATAGCAAGGCCAGGAACGAGCAACATTATTGCTCCAATTATGGTTTTATCATAATGAGTACATAGATTAAGCTTATACAATAAAATAGCCAATAGTGCAGCTTCCATGCCGCCAACTAGATTAATAAAGAAACTATATACACTAAATTTAGAAAGTGAAATAATGGTATATTTAATTATGGCACCAATAAATACGGCACAGAAGAAATCTTTAATTGATCCGCTGAAAAGCAAAGTAAAAAATCCAGCAGCTAGTGCTGAAGATAAAATTGTTAAAACATCTGGATAACCTTTTTGATGTTCTATAACGGAGATTTCTCTTTCTAAATCATCAATAGTTAAATGTTTTCTTTCTATACTTCTAGATAAATCATTTATTTTTGAAATTTTGTCTAAATTGAAAGTTGCTCCATAAGTACGCTGTAATGTAGAATGATTATTATTATGTTCATCCTTAGCACTTAATATTATGACAGTAGGTGTAGCGTAAACGTCAATGGACTTTACACCAAGAGCTAAAGATATCCTTACCATTGTCTCTTCCACTCTATAAGTTTCACCGCCACTTTCAAGCATCATCTTTCCAGCTTTAGTAGCCGCATTAAGTACTCTATTGGTATCCATCCTTAGAACTCTCCCTTGTTATATTTAGATTTTTATATGAGTATTATAACATATATTAAGCTTATTTATAATAAGAAGAAGTTGAGAATTGAGAGTTGAAAATTAACTTTCCACTCTCAATTCTCAAATTTAAACTAAATAGAGTTGAAATTTATAATTTAATGCATTATTATAGTATATATGTGTTAATTAATAATTTATAAAACCAACTTTTATAAATTAAATACTCATTGTGGCTTTATATGATTAATTTATTAAATAAGACAAGAGGTGTAAAGATGGATTTTCAAAATGTAAAAATAACAGATGAAAAGGTATATGAAGTAATTGAAAAAGAACATGAGAGACAGGAAAATAATATTGAGCTTATAGCTTCAGAAAACTTTACTAGTAAATCAGTAATGGAAGCAATGGGATCCTATCTTACAAATAAATATGCTGAGGGCTATCCTGGTAAAAGATACTATGGCGGATGCTATGTGGTTGATAAGGTAGAAGATATAGCTAGAGACAGAATTAACAAATTATTTGGAAGTGAACATGCTAACGTTCAACCACATTCAGGGGCTCAAGCAAATATGGCAGTATATTTCGCAATGCTTGAAACTGGAGATACAATATTAGGTATGGATTTATCACACGGTGGTCATTTAACACATGGTAGTCCAGTTAATTTTTCTGGTAAACTTTACAATGTAGTAAGTTATGGTGTAAATAAGGAAAATGAGACAATTGATTATGAAGAACTAAGAAAGAAAGCTCTTGAAGCTAAACCAAAGATGATAGTTGCAGGTGCAAGTGCATATCCAAGAATAATTGATTTTAAGAAATTAAGAGAAATTAGTGATGAAGTAGGTGCATATCTAATGGTTGATATGGCTCATATTGCAGGTCTTGTGGCTGCAGGATTACATCCATCACCAGTTCCACATGCAGATTTCGTTACAACTACAACTCACAAGACATTAAGAGGACCTAGAGGTGGAGCAATACTTTGCAAAGAAAAATATGCAAAAGATATCGATAAAGCAGTTTTCCCTGGAATGCAGGGAGGTCCACTAATGCATGTAATAGCAGGTAAAGCAGTGTGCTTTGGTGAAGCATTAAAGGATGATTTTAAAGATTATGCTGCACAAATAGTTAAGAATGCAAAAGTTTTAGCGGAAGAATTAATAAAGTATGGCTTTAGACTTGTTTCAGGTGGAACAGATAATCACCTTATACTTTTGGATTTAACAAATAAAGATATAACTGGGAAAGATGCAGAAAAATTGCTTGATACTGTGGGAATAACTGTGAATAAAAACACAATACCATTTGAAACAAAAAGCCCATTTATAACAAGTGGTATAAGAATAGGAACTGCTGCGGTGACTACAAGAGGTTTTAAAGAAGAACAAATGAAGGTTATAGCAGAATATATAAATGAGACTATTGAAAACAAAGATAAAGATTTAACTTACTTAAAAGAAAAAGTAAATGAATTATGTAAAAAATTTCCCATATATTAAATTGTATAATGAATAGTAATGGAAGTTATTAGGTGTGATTTTGGTAGAAAATTATAAAGATAAAATTTTTAATGACAAATCAAAGGTCTCTAAACAAGTTTCAATGTTTAGGGATTTCTTTCTTAAAATGTGGTGGGATGGTAGCAAAGAATTTCCTGTACTAACAAAGAAAAGTGATTATTGGGATAAAAGAAATAAAGAGAAACAAACAGATAAATTTATTAATGAATTTGTCATGAATTTAGAATTATTCCCTGAAGATGAAGCTAATCGTATTATTTGGAAGAGAAATATAAAAAGTGTAATTGATAATTTTTTTGAACAATCAGATTTAATTACAATGAGAGAAAAAGAAATACTATTAAGTGATGAATTAATAGAAAGTACAGAGAAATTCATAAATGAAGCAAAAGAATTTAATTCCAATATAAGTTTTGAAGAACTTAGTCAAGCCCTGAGAAATTTATGGATTATTAATATAATTCAGATGTTGCTGAGTAAAGATCCAAAATTTACAGCAGCTATTTTCAGTTATAGTATGTTATATCCATATACAGATAATTTTTTAGATAGTGCGGATATTTCAAAAACTGATAAACTTAAGATAAATGAAAACTTTGCATTAAAACTGTCAGGCAAAAAGGTCATAGCAAATAATAAATATGAAGAAAATCTTTTTAAACTTGTAGATAAAATAGAAGGTGAATATAATCGTAAAGAGTATCCCAATGTATTCGATAGTTTACTATGTATTCATGGCGCACAAATAAAAAGTCTTACTCAGCAAAAAAAAGAAATAGGACCCTATGAGTCTGATATTTTAGGAATTAGCTTTGAAAAGGGTGGAACTTCTGTTCTTGCAGATGCTTATATTGTGAATGGAGACCTAAGTGAAGAGGATGCTAAATTTTTCTTTGGATATGGGGTTTTACTGCAATTGTGTGATGATCTGCAGGATATACAAGAAGATTTAAAGAATGGCAGTATGACGATTTTTTCGATTTTAGCTAATAAATGGACGCTTGACAATGTTACAAATAATCTTATTAATTTTACGGTTAATCTTTTAGATAATATGCCAATGAGTGATAATGATAATATATATGTGCTAAAGGATTTAATAAAAAAGAATTGTATACAGTTAATATTATTTGCCATTGCTAAAAATAAAAAACTGTACAGTAGGGCGTATTTTAAACGAATGGAGCAGCATTTTCCATATAGAACAAGATATATGAATAACCAGTTTAAAAGTCTTAAGAGAAAATACTCAAAAATTAAAGAGAGCTATAATGGTGTAGACACAGCAGAAATAATAATGTATGCTTTAAAATCTTAGGCATATGAAAGAAAATAACAAGTCAGTATATTTGACTTGTTATTTTTTTTATATGATTTATAAATCAATATGCCACCAGTCACTGGAATATTTTTGGAGAAATTCAACAGGCATATACAAATAACCATTGTCCCCAAAACTTTCTCCCCAACTGTTTCTAATGATAAAATATAAGCCATTGTAGTCTTGATTTGGTGGTATTTCCTCAATTTCTTCTTCAATCTTGCCCAGTATACCTTGGTTTTTCCAAAAGTAACCGCATATATTTAAGGCATGGCCACCTAATAATTGTTCGTTTTCTTGAGGCATTGGTATATAACCATCAGAACCTATATTCTCAAAGGATTCATATACTTCAATACCAATTAAAACTGGTCTTTTTAATATACCAACAGAGTATAAAATGTCTTCTATAGTAGTTATTTTATACTTGGTTATTGCTTTGTGATTTTTTGCATCTGCATCATCTGCAGCACTAGGTGGATTTGTAAACTTGCTTATATCATAGGGGTCTAATGCTTCTTTACATGTGCCTATAGTTGTTGCAACTATAGCGGATCTAGAAATAGTACTACCAGCATCCTCAGCAGTATCATTATCTTCTTTTCTTTCTTGATAATAAAAATACAATTCTGAAAGAGGAATATTCTTATTTAACAAATATTCTAAAACGCTGCAGGCACTAAAGCTTGTACAAGCTCCAAGTTCACCTTGATCCTTTATAGGTCCATATCCATCTCTTAAATCAGCACTTTGTGGTACGCGTTTGCACTTCTGAATATTTTTGTGAAATAATAGGTCAGTACTTCTCTCCAGACTGGGTTTTAAGTTGTACTTATACGGTAATTTTTTTCCCATATTAATCCCCTCTTTTTATTATTTTTTGAAGATGCCTATATGAATAGATATAGTTCTTTACTCATTATATTATTTTTTTTATACAAAATTTGTTACATTATGTTTTTTGGAATAAAAGGCTATAATATTTTTTTGAAGATGCCTTAATTCACATAATCTTTTTTATGTATGTATGTTAAAATAAATATATTAGGCATATTTTTTTTTCAGATGCCTAATTTAGATAGGAAGAAGGTATGATTAGACTATGAGTTTAAGATTTATATATGGAAGAGCAGGAAGTGGCAAGAGTGATTTTTGTATGGAGAGCATAAAAAAAAGAGTGCATAATGAAGAAATAGGACCTCTTTTTTACCTTATACCAGAACAATTTTCTTTTCAAGCTGAAAAAAACATTCTTAATAAAATAGGAGAAAAGTCTAATTTAAATGTTCGTGTGCTAAGTTTCAAAAGAATGGCTTATAGGGTAATGAATGAAGTTGGTGGAATTACACACAAGCACATGGATTCTGCTGGTAAATGTATGCTTGTTTCTCATGTGTTAGAAGAGGTACTAGATGAGTTAACTGTATTTAAACGTGCAGCAACTCAAAAAGGGTTCATTAATACAATTTCTGATTCTATAAGTGAGTTTAAAAGGTATTCAATAACCCCTGAACTTTTATCGTACACGGCAGAAAATATTGAAAATGAAACTAATCTTAAAAGTAAACTTTTAGATTTGAGTAAGATATATGAAAAGTTTGAAAAGCTACTTCATGAAAACTATGTAGATGCTGATGATGATTTAATTTTACTTAATGAAAAATTAGATCAATCACAAATGTTTAATAATGCAGAAATTTGGATTGATGAATTCTCAAGCTTTACTCCACAACAGTATAAGATTATAGAAAAACTTATGAGAAAGGCTAAAAGAGTTAACATTGCACTTACTAGTGATTATGAGGATGGCAGGGATTATGGGACGGATATATTTCAGTTTACAAGAAATACGGAGGATAGACTCCTTGATATAGCTAGAGACAACAATATAGTTTTAGATAAACCCGTAGTGCTTAAAAATAAACCTTTTTATAGATTTAAAGATAGTAAGGCACTTGCGTTTTTGGAGAAAAACTTGTTCTCCTATCCTTATGAAAGATATATTGAAAAAACTGAAGATATAATACTTTTTAGAGCCCAAAATACATATTCAGAGATTGAAAGCACAGCCAGAAACATTATAACAATGTGTAGAGATAATGAGTATCGATATAAGGATATTGCTGTAATAACTAGAGATCTTAAAAACTACGAAAACATCATTGCATCTATTTTTAAAGAGCATGAAATTCCATACTTTATAGATGAAAAAAAGGACATAGAAGGAAACCTTATAGTTGTGCTAATAACTTCTGCCATAGAAATTGTAACAAAAAATTGGTCTTATGAGGCAATGTTTAGATATCTTAAGACTGGGCTTACAAACGTGGAGTTAGATGATATAGATGTATTTGAAAATTATGTTTTAGCTGCGGGTATAAAGGGAAAAAGGAAATGGATAGATGAAGAAAGATGGGAGTATAGACCTAATGCGCTATTTTCTAGTGATGAAATATCCGTTAAAGAACAAGAATTATTAAATAGAGTAAATTTAATTAGAGAAACTGTAACTGAACCCTTGAAAGAGTTTTATAAAAAAACAAGAACTAAGAAAACTGCGGAGGAAATATGTAAGATAGTTTTTGAGTTTTTAACAAGCATTGGAGCACAGGAAAAAGTAGAGGAGTTAGTAACGGATTTTAAAGAAAGCAAAAGGCAACTATTTGCAAATGAATATAGTCAGATATGGAATATAATAATTGATTTGCTAGACCAAACCGTTGAAGTAATGGGTAATAAAGAACTTACTTTAGAGGAGTTTGAGAAGATACTCACTATAGGAGTAAAGGAACACAAAATGGGGCTTATACCACCAACAGTAGATCAGGTACTAGTTGGTAGTGTTGAAAGACTTAAAAGTCATGACATATGTGTACTTTATCTTGTAGGGGTAAATGATGGAGTATTTCCCTCAGTAAATAGCGATGAAGGAATATTAAGTGATATGGAGAGACTATCGCTTAAGGAGAAGGGATTAGAACTAGCAAAGGATACTAGAACAGCAGCATTTGAGGAACAATTTTTAGTGTATACTACCTTGACTATTCCTGGGAGATATTTAAGAGTTAGCTATCCTATGTCAGATTATGAGGGAAAGACTTTAAGGACATCTTCCATAGTTTCAAGAATAAAGAGTATTTATCCCAAGCTAAAAGAAGAAAATGATCTTTTGTTTTCTGAGAATGATGAAGATAGATTAAAGTTAATAAATGCAAAGCTTCCAACTTTTAATGAACTTGTAAATGTTCTAAGAAAGAGAATGGATGGACAGGGAGATGCTTTAATTTGGAGAGATGTTTATAAGTGGTTTAGTAGTTCAAATGAGTGGAAGGAAAAATGTGAAAGGGCATTTAGCGGAGTTAGCTATTCCAATCAGAGTAAGCTTATTAGTGCTGAAAAAGCTAGAAGTTTATATGGAAGTAACATGAGGATAAATGTGTCAAGACTTGAAAAGTACGCAGAGTGCCCTTTTGGTTATTATGTTCAGTACGGCCTAAAGGCTAAAGAAAGAAAGATATTTAAAATTAGTTATCCTGACATTGGTACCTTTATGCATAAAATAATTGATGAATTTAGTGAAAAGGTAAAACTTGAAGGGATTAACTGGGATGAAATTGATAACGAATGGTGTGAAAAAAGCATAAGTACCATTGTAGAGGATAATGTGAACAAAAATAACAATTATATTTTGAACAGTTCACCAAGATATAACTATTTAACACAAAGACTTAAAAGGGTACTAACAAGAACAGCTGTAGTTATAACAAATCACATTAAAAGAAGCGGCTTTAAACCTGTAGGCTTTGAAATTGATTTTAGTGAAAATGGGGCATATTCACCAATAATTGTTGAACTTTCTTCAGGAGAAAAGGTGAATTTAATAGGAAGAATAGACAGAATTGATATGCTAATTAAAGATGGTGAAACTTATATAAGAATAATAGACTATAAGTCTGGAAATAAAATTTTCAAACTTTCAGATGTTTATTATGGCTTACAAGTTCAGCTGCTTTTATACCTTGATGCCATACTTATAGAGGAAGAACAGGAGGGTAAAAATCAGCCTCTTCCAGGAGCAATTTTATATTTTAAAATAGATGATCCTATAATTAAAAGCAGTAAAGATATAAATGATGAGGAATTACAAAAAGAGATAATGAAGAAATTCAAGATGAAGGGACTACTTATTGATAATCCGGATATAATTAAAGAAATGGATAGAGAAATGGATGGTAATTCTACAGTAATACCAGCAAGAATAAACAAGGATGGAAGTCTTGGTAAATCTGATGTGGCTTCAAAAAAACAATTTGAACTTTTAAGGGAACATGTTAAAAATATAGTAGCTAAGAGCTGCGAAAACATGCTAAGAGGAGATATAAGCATTAATCCTTGTAAGAATAAAGATTTTGTACCATGTAGTTTTTGTCTATATTCATCAATATGTGCCTTTGATTCAACTCTTGAGGACAATAATTATAGAAACATATACGAAAAGAGTGATGATGAGATTTGGAGTAGCTTAAGTAAGAAATATGAAAACAAAGAAGGTGAAATTTAATGGCAAATACTTGGACAGATGAGCAAAAAGAAGCCATATATACAAGAGGCAGCAATTTACTTGTGGCAGCTGGGGCAGGAGCAGGTAAAACAGCAGTTTTAGTTGAAAGAATAATAAAAATGATAACAGATGGAAAAGCTCCAGTTGACATAGACAGATTACTTGTTGTTACCTTTACAAATGCAGCAGCCGCAGAGATGAGAGAGAGAATTGGAGAAGCAATATCAAGAGAACTTTCACAAAATCCAGACTCTGGTATTTTACAAAGGCAACTTGTACTTCTTAATAAGGCTAAAATCACTACTATACATTCCTTCTGCCTTGATGTAATTAAAAATTATTTTCATCTTATAGATTTGGATCCTAAATTTAGAATAGCAGATGAAACAGAAACAGTTTTATTAAAGACTGAAACATTGGAAGAATTATTTGATAAAAACTATGAAAGTGAAAATAAAGAGTTTTTTGATCTCATTGAGTGTTACTGTTCCAATAGAGATGATTCAGCACTTATGGAAATGGTGCTTTCACTTTATAATTTTGGAAAGAGCAGCCCTTTCCCAGAAAAATGGCTTAATGATATGAGTGAAGGTTTTAATGTTTCAGATGATTTTGATTTTAACACTTCTATTTGGGCAAAAACATTAATTTCAAATGCTGAAATAGAACTTTTAGGCATGGAAAAATCAGTATCAAAAGCTTTGAAAATTATAGCTGGAGAAGATACATTAACTCCATATAAAGAAACTTTTGAGAATGATTACAGCATAATTAATGACTTGTTAATGAGTACAAAGAATGATTTTAAAGCATTTACACAATATTTAAGGGAATCAAAATTTTCTACACTTAAAAGGTGTGGTAAGGATGTAAATAAGCTTAAGAAAGAACAAGTTCAAAATATAAGAGACAAATACAAAAAGCAGTTAAAGGATATATCAGAGGAAATATTAAATACTTTAAATGAAAATATGGTAGAGCATATTAAAGAATTGTATCCAATGGTAAAATATCTAGGGAAAATGGTAATTGATTTTGATAAAAATTACATAAAAGCTAAGAGAAATAGGGGGATAATTGATTTTAATGATATTGAACATTTAACTTTAAAAATATTAATTTCAGTTACAGATAAGGGAGAGATAACTCCATCTAAAGCTGCTATTGAACTTAGAGAAAAATATGAAGAAATATTTATTGATGAATATCAAGATAGTAATCTTGTGCAGGAATATATTTTAGGAGTAGTCTCAAGAAGAGATAGTGAAAAGCCAAATGTTTTTATGGTTGGAGATGTAAAGCAAAGTATATATAGATTTAGACAAGCAAAGCCAGAATTATTTTTAGAGAAGTATAATACTTATTCAAATGAAGTAGGAGAAAAAAATAGAAAAATTCTGTTGTTTAAAAATTTTAGAAGTAAGAAGGAAATTGTTGACGGTGTAAACTTTATATTTAAAGCAATAATGTCAGAAAATATTGGAGAATTAAATTATGATGAAGATGAAGAATTAAAGCTTGGAGCAAAATTTGAAGATATTGATGAAGAGTTCTTTAGGTCGCTTGGGGATAATGAAATTAACATTATTGAAAAAAATAGTGATAATGATAAAGAAGATATAGATGATGATGAGCAGGAAGAGGACATTGATAATATAAGATTAGAAGCAAGAATGGTGGCAAAAAGAATAAAAGAGCTTGTAAATAGTTCTTATGAAAAGCCTTTTGCAGTATTTGATAAAGACATTAAAGAATATAGAAGCATCAAATATAAAGATATAGTAATATTGCTTCGTGCCACTAAAAATTGGGCAGAAGTATTTACTGATGAATTAAAAAGATATGATATGCCAGTTTTTGCAGACACAGGGGGAGGATATTTTGAGACCACTGAAATTAAGACCATATTGGCATTGTTACAAATAATAGATAATCCTCTTCAAGATATACCATTATTAGCAGTAATGCGTTCGCCTATAGCATCATTTAGCGATGAAGAAATTATTGAAATAAGAAGTGTAGATGAAAGTGTAAGCTTTTATGAAGCTTTGAAAAGTTTTTCTGAAAAATCTGAATGTGAGGAAGTGTTTTTGAAAAAAATACGCAATTTTTTAGAAAAGCTAACTGATTTTAGGGCATTGTCAATACACATGCCAATAGATGAATTTATTTGGTATCTATATACTGAAACTGGTTATTATGGATATGCTGGTGCCATGTCAGGTGGGGTGCAGAGACAGGCAAACTTAAGAATATTGTTTCAAAGAGCCAAAGCATATGAAAATACTAGTTATAAGGGGTTATTTAATTTTGTGAATTTTATAAATAGGCTTAAAATAAGTAGTAAAGACATGGGCAGTGCAAAGATATTAGGTGAAAATGAAGATGTAGTTAGGATTATGAGTATTCATAAAAGCAAGGGACTGGAATTCCCAGTGGTGTTTTTATGTGGATGCGGGAAAAATTTTAATTTAAGGGATATGACAAAGTCAGTATTGTTTCACTATGATCTTGGTATAGGTCCTGACTACGTAAATTTTGAAAGAAGAATTTCATATCCAACTATATTTAAGAATGCAATTAAGAAGAAGATAAAAATAGAGAGTTTATCTGAAGAAATGAGAATATTATATGTTGCTATGACTAGAGCAAAGGAAAAACTCATAATAACTGGGGCAGTTAATGAGCTTAAAAAATCAGCAGTAAAGTGGTCAGAGGACTCTTTTAATGTAGATGAAAAAATATCTGAAAATGTTATAATAAAAGGTAAAAACTATTTAGATTGGATTTGTCCTGCTATTATGAAACATAAGGATGGAGAAATATTAAGAAATGAGGCTGAAGTTCTACTGGAAAATTCATGTATAAGCAAAGATGATTCAAAATGGAATTTATTTCTTTGGAATAGAAATGAAATTGTAACTAAAGATATAACTGAAAGCGTAGAAAAAAATGACAATGAACAGGAAGAGCTGGAGGATATACTTTTAGAAATAGAAAGTAATATGCCAAGAACGAAATATTATGATGAAATCAATAGAAGACTTAGCTATGAATATAAGTATGCTACTTCAAAGACAATGCCTTCAAGTATATCAGTTACAGAGCTTAAAAGGCAATATGATACTGAAGAAGACTACTCTAGAAATTTATTTCCTCCAGCTTTAAAAAAGCGTCCAGCCTTTATGGAAGAAAAAAAGGCTTTAACACCTACTGAAAGAGGTACTGCAATGCACAGCGTTATGCAGCGACTTGATTTTAAACAGGGTGTTGATGAAGAAAGTATAAAAAAACAAATTGATAAGATGATTTTTAGAGAACTTATAACAGAAAATCAAGGAAAAGTCGTGGATATAGGAAAAATAAATAGGTTTTTGACAAGTAATCTTGGTAAGAGAATAGTTTCATCAAATAATGTGAAGAGGGAAGTTCCCTTTGTAATAAGATTAAAGGCAAGTGAAATATATAATATTGATTCTGAAGAATATGTAATGGTACAAGGAGCAATAGATTGCTATTTTGAACAAGATGATGGTATAATTCTTGTAGATTACAAAACAGACTATGTTACAGATAATAATATAGACGATATTGTACAAAAATATAGAAACCAACTTAAATATTACAGTATGGCATTGGAAAAAATTACAGGTAAAAGAGTTGTGGAGAAATATTTGTATTTATTTTATGATGGAAGTATTATAAAAGTTGAGTAAGAGTGCATTTCAAAATAATAAAATTTTGGAGGCTTTAACAAATGGGTATTTTTGGTAAAAAGTGCGATATATTAGCACCTATTTCAGGAAAAGTCATTAACATAACAGAGGTGCCAGATAAAGTTTTTGCAGCCAAAATGGCTGGTGAAGGAGTGGCAATAATTGCGGAGGGAGATGTTGTTTTAGCACCAATTGATGGGGTGGTTTCATTAATATTTGAAAGTAATCATGCTATAGCAATAAGACTAGATAATGGAATAGAGTTACTAATTCATATTGGAATAGACACTGTTGAATTAAATGGTGAGGGATTTACTAGGTTGGTAGAGGAAGGGCAGAAGGTTAAAATTGGGGAGCCGCTTTTGAAAATGGATAGAAAGTTTATTGTAGAAAAAGGATACTCTGTGATTACTCCGGTCCTAATAACTAATCCATATGTATTAAAGAACATAGAAATTAATATTGGTATAAATGCAATTGGAGGACAAGATGTAGTTTTAAATTGCAGATTAAAATAAAAAAACTAAAAAAATTAAAAGGAGTGGTAATAAATGTCAGATAAAAGTATTGAACTTATGAAAAAATTAATTGAAGAAAAAAAGAATAAAGGTGCTAATAGTGGTATAGGCAAAAGACCAGATAAAAGTATAGGTAATACACAAAAAGGTTTTAATAATAAAAAGACAGGTGGAGTTTTTGATAAATAAAAAAGGTGATTAGATGGACATAAAACAACTTAAATATTTTTTAACTATAGTTGAAGAAGGTCAAATTACCGCAGCTGCCAAAAAGCTTCATATTGCACAACCACCATTAAGTCAGCAGTTAAAGCTTTTAGAGGAAGAACTTGGAGTAAAACTTGTAGAGAGAGGCCCAAGAAATGTAAAGCTTACAGATGCAGGAAGGATACTGAGAGCAAGGGCAAGGGAAATTTTAGAGCTTTCAGATTCTACAGTAAATGAAATAAATGACTTTAAAAAAGGATTGAAAGGAACACTTACGATAGGAACCACATCTTCGTTAGGTTCCCTGCTTTTAAAAAATGTAATATCTAAGTTTCATAAAGAGTATTCTGGTGTTAAATTTTCAATAAGAGAAGGAAATACGTTTACTATTTCAGAGCTTCTAAATAAAGGCGTTATAGAGATAGGAATAGTGAGGACTCCCTTTAAGTCACTGAATTATGGATGCAAATATATGAAAAAAGAGCCAATGATAGCAGCAATGGCAAAAGAATATTGTTGTGATATAAAAGGAAAAAACATAACATTATATGAATTAGGAAATAAGCCTATAATTTTATATCGTAGATTTGAGCAGCTTATAATGGAAACATGTTTAGAAAATGGGGTTGAATTAGAAATATTTTGTAAAAATGATGATGCACGAACAGCACTTATGTGGGCAAATTCTGGACTTGGTGTTGCTATAGTACCAAAATCAGCATTTGATCTAGTATGTAATGATAATCTTATTTACAAAGAGATAGAAGCTCCCCAATTAGTAACTTCAATAGCTGCAATATGGATAAAGGATAGATATCTATCTTCTCTTGCAGAAAAATTTATAGAAAGTTTTAATGAAGAAATAAAAAAATAATCCGTCAATCTAGACGGATTATTTTTTTAGATGCCCGGCTAATATTAGTTAAGTATGGTAACTTGTACAGTTTTTCTTCCCCAACTTTCTGCTTCAGAATCTGATGGGAAGAATACATCAATTATCTTTCCTTGAATAGCGCCTCCAGTATCTGCAGCAATAGCATATCCATATCCTTGTACATAAACTCTGGTTCCAAGTGGAATTACTCTAGGGTCTACCGCAATGGTACTATATCCATTAGGATTTCTTGTTGTCATAGATCCACTTGCAGTAAAACCGTTATCAGAATATGCAGTGGCATCTACTGTAATTACAGTGGAACCTGAATTTGGACCAACAGTAGTTGGGATGCTTATGCTGTTACTTAGAGCAGATACAGTAGTTTGCTGTGCAGCAGCGGCTGCTTTTTGAGCGTCCGCCAGTGCCTTGGCTTTCTCGGCAGCAAGCTCCTTTTCACGTTGTTTTTCAATTAATTGTTTTTCTTTTGCTGTTGCTTGGCTTAGTAAATTTTTTTCCTCTTTTATATTTGAACTTAAATTTGCCAATATGGTTTCATTACTAGTTTTTAACTGTAGTAATTTATTATTCATATTATTTAAGTTCTCACTTTGTAAGGTTATGACTTCTTTCTCGGCTTTTACATTGTTTAGGATATTGTTGTCGTATTGAATTATTTTTGCAGTTATTTGAATTCTTTTTATAAAATCTCCAAGATTATGTGATCCCAAAAGGACTTCTAAGTAGCTAGAGTTACCATCTATATACATAGCTTTAATTCTTTTGTTAAATAAATTTTGTTGTAAATTCAATTTGTTTTTTGTGGCATCAAGTCTAATGTGTGTGTTTTGCATTTCATTAGCAAGTTTATCCATATCATGTTTATTGTTGTCCACTATTTCTATTACGTCACTAATCTGTTTATCCAAATCTTCAACTTTTACTTCTAATTTCTGTTTATTATCTTGAGTTTGCTTCAATTCATTAGAATCATCATTGGATGTTGCTGCAAAAACATTACTATTTAAAGTAAAAATTAATGATATTATTGTGATGATAGTCAATGCTTTTATTTTCAATCTTCATCCTCCTTTGATTATGTATTTCTAATTATTATAACATAAGATTAATGTAATGCTAAGGTAAAAATTGGAATTTTGAGAAATTTGTTAATTATTACAAAATTAAAAAATCTAACATTTCTCACATAGCTCAATTTTTTTAAAATTAACTACTTATTTACAAATAGAAATAATTAATTTCCTTCTATAAATATATAAGTATAGTTTAACATAATTACCTATTTATCTAATTTTTTAAAAATTCCTAAATAATAGATGAATTTATTTAATAAAGAGTTATAATTAATATGTAGCAAATGTTATACGAGGAGAAGATAAAATGAATATAAGTAGAAATGACAAGTGTTGGTGTGGAAGTGGATTAAAATATAAAAAGTGCCATTTAGAATTTGATCAAAAATTAGAATCATATCTTTTGAAAGGATTTGAAATTCCTTCAAGAGATATGATTAAAAATAAAGAACAAATAGATGGAATAAAGAAAAGTGCTGAAATAAATGATGCGGTACTAGATTATGTGGGAAAATATATTAAAGAAGGCATAAGTACAGAAGAAATTGATAAATTAGTACATGACTACACAATAGAAAGAGGAGCAATACCAGCCCCATTGAATTATGGTGGTTTTCCTAAGAGTGTTTGCACATCTATAAATGAAGAGGTATGTCACGGAATACCTAGTAAAGATATAATACTAAAAAGTGGAGACATATTAAATATTGATGTATCTACTATATTTAACGGATACTATTCAGATGCTTCTAGAATGTTTATGATTGGAGATGTGAGTAGCAATGCAAAAAAATTAGTTGAAGTAGCTAAGGAATGCCTAATTAAAGGGCTAGAAGCAGTTAAACCTTGGGGCTTTTTAGGTGATATAGGTGCCGCGGTGCAGGAACATGCAGAAAAAAATGGATACTCTGTTGTTAGGGATTTTGGCGGGCATGGAGTTGGCATAAATTTTCATGAAGATCCCTTTGTTGCACATGTTGGTAAAAAAGGTGAAGGGATGGTTTTGGCACCTGGAATGATATTTACTATAGAGCCTATGATTAATGAAGGTAGCTATGAAATATTTGTTGATGAAGAGAATGACTGGACTGCTATTACAGAGGACGGGCTACTATCTGCACAATGGGAATACACAGTTTTAGTGACAGAAGATGGAGTTGAAATAATAGCCCAATAAAATAAAAATTGATAGTTAAACCTAGTTATTGTCTATAATACTAATACAAAGATAATAATTGGGGGTTAACTATGTACAAGAAAATTATATATTTAATAGTAATCATCAGTGTGCTATTAACTGGATGTTATGATTCATATAGTAAGTCAACAGCTAATCAGGATACTAGAATACAATATTATTTCACAAAGGCTGGAGATCACCCTGAAAAAGCGCTAGTAACAGTTATTAATTCAGCTAGAAGCAGTTTGGATGTTGCGATATATTCTATAACTCAAAAGGATATTGTAAAGGCAATTATAGAAGCACAGAGAAGAGGAGTTAAGGTTAGATTAATAACAGATCGACAGGAATCTAATTCTAAGGCTGAAATGGGAGCTCTTCAATTGTTTAAAGATAGAGGTATTCCAATTAAAATAAATTGTCATCAGGGACTTATGCATATGAAAGTAAGCATTGTTGATGACAATATTGTTACTACTGGATCTTTCAATTATACTGAGCAAGCAAGTACACAAAATGATGAAGTGCTTGTTATTATAAATAGCCCTAATTCAGTGAAAGAATTTGAAAATCAATTTCAAAATATGTGGAGTGATAATGAAAATTTTCAAGATTACTAGCTGTAATAGTTCTTGCTTGGCAGTATTTTGTAAATAAACGTAAGGTAAATAAAAAGGAAGAGGTGCAAGGATGAATAAAGACTACTTAGAGAAATATTCAAAACTTATTGTTAAGGTAGGTGTAAATATCCAAGATAATCAAACGTTGGTTGTTAACTCACCAATTGAATGTGCTGAATTCACTAGGATGATTTCAGAAATTGCCTATAAAGAAGGAGCTAGAGAGGTTGTTGTAAATTGGAATGACGAAAAGCTATCAAAAATAAAATATATAAATGGAAAAGAAGAAATATTTGATGATTTTCCTGAATGGAGAAAAGAATTATTCACAACTTACGCTAGACAAGGCGCTGCATTCTTAAGTATCTCTGCATCTGATCCAGAACTTATGAAAGATGTTGATGCTGAAAGGATTATGAGAGCAAATAAAGCATCCGGCAAGGCATTAGCTGAATATAGAGAGAGAATGATGAGTGATAAAAATGTTTGGTGTGTTGTTTCAATACCAACAAAAGCATGGGCTAAAAAAGTGTTTCCAAATCTTTCAGAAGCTGAAGCAGTAGAGAAGCTTTGGGAGGCTATTTTTGAAACTGTAAGAGCAAATAGAAAAGATCCTGTAAAGGCATGGGATGTACATCAAAACAACCTAAAAAAGAGCATGGATTTTTTAAACAAAAGTAATTTTAAGTATCTAAAATATAAAAATTCAATAGGGACAGATTTACAAATAGAGCTTCCTAAGAATCATATGTGGCTAGGGGGATCATCTTTTAGTTCAGAAGGAACAGAATTTATGGCAAATATACCTACAGAAGAGGTTTTTACTTTGCCCTTAAAAACTGGAGTAAACGGAAAAGTAGTAAGTTCTAAACCTTTAAATTATAACGGTAATTTAATTGATAACTTTTCTATAACTTTTAAAGATGGAAGAGTATCAAGTTTTACAGCTGAGCAAGGATATGACAACTTAGAACATCTTATTGACACAGATGAGGGGTCCCATTATCTTGGAGAAGTAGCGTTAGTTCCATTTGATTCTCCAATTTCAAATTCAAACATATTGTTTTATAATACATTATTTGATGAAAATGCATCCTGTCATTTAGCCATAGGAGAGGCTTATCCTACATGTTTAAAGGAAAGCGAAAACATGTCAGATGAAGAGCTTAAGGCAGCAGGTGTAAATGATTCATTGGAACATGTAGATTTTATGGTTGGTACTAAGGATTTAAGCATAATTGGAATTACTGAAGATGGTAAAGAAATAGAAGTGTTCAAAAATGGAAATTTTGCATTCTAAATTTTTTTGAGCATGCCTTATAGGTCTATAGCTGTAAAATGTATTATATAAAAAATTATAGGTGGACAGTACCGCCTATAATTTTTCATATATCATAGAAAATAAGTTCTTTATTGTGTAAACCACAGCTAGTATAAATATTGGCCAAAGTGGAAATAAATATCTAGGTTGACCTTCAAAAACAAAGGTAATAGCTAAAAAGAATAATATGTTTAAAATAATAATTGCATGTATTTTAGCATTTTCAAGCTTGCCAGTGATGCTTTTGAATGCTACTAAAGCAAAATAAATTATCATAAAAATAAGGGTAAATAAATGTATTTTCTTATTTATTAATTGTAAAGTCTTTTTATATTTGAATTTTCCTCCTGTACTTAAATAATCCGTAGACCAAAATCCAGAATCAGAAGTCAAAAATGTATTCTTTACTTTTTTAACGCCAAGTCTTAAAAAATCATATGGATTTTTAATTATCCAATTAAATGCAGCTTTTTTACCTTCCTCATCTACCTTAACTTCATTCCAAAAATTATCATTCTTATCTTTATATTTTGCAATCAAATTGCCTTTAATTTTAGAGGGATTTCTCCAAGCACCAACTGCATTTGGATTATTATTTATGTAAAGATTATATCCACCATTAGTAGATACGGGTATAAATTTATGAAATACAATATAATTTCGAATAGTCCAAGGTGAAATAGTAAGAAGTAAAATTATAGTTATGACACAAAAATTCTTTAATGGTTTTATTAAGCTTTTAAAATTGATAATGTCTATTAAGAAAATTACACCCTGGTAAATCATCATATAAGGTTTTATTAGTGTTAAAAAACCTAGAAGTATGCCTAAAATAATATTAGAAGTACCAATGTTTTTCCTATTAAGTAAAAAATACATAAGAACTATAAAAAGGGTAGTAAAAACAATTTCAGTACTAAGGACACTTGTATATACAATATTAAGGGGTAAAATTCCATAAATAAATGTACAGACATAAGCAAATTTTTTACCAAAATTATTTTTTGCAATACAAAATAAAAATACTAGGGCAAAACAGCTTAGAATTATATTAGCAATTTTAGCTGCCATGAAACTGCAGCCAAAGAAGAAAAAGATAAGCCATAAAAATAAGGAATATCCAACAGGTTCATAGGCAGAGATATGACCGTATATCCTATAGCCAGTACCATTAATTAATGAAACAGCACCATTATAATACTGAAGAAAGTCAGATACGGGAACAGTTGGAACCTTTGAAATCCATAATAATCTTAAAAGTAAAGAAAAAAGTATAATAGTTATTATAATAAGTAAATCTTTAATGTTTTTTAGCTTTAATATCATAGTTTATTTCTCCTAGTAATTTTAAATTGTAAATATAGATTTACAATAATATAATTTATTTTTTAATGCTGCTTTTTTATATTTACTAAAATAGCTCCTAGTGTTATACCTATTAAATTGAAAAACATATCACCTAGTGACTCCCATAAAGGATCTCTTACAATTATAATATCACGAAGCTCTTTAAGAAAACCAAGCATAAATACAACTATGCATACTTTTAATAATCCAAATCGTTTTTGAAATGCAAAAATTATAATGATTGGTAATATGAAATGTAATAATTTATGCCATTGAAAAAATATATGTAAATTCATAAGTTATGACCTCCTCATTCCAAGAACTCTGTTTATATTTTAACTGATTAGTGGTGGGTTATCAAATGAAATATTCTTGCTGTTTTTTCAATATGCCAAATACTATGGAAATACTATTCATATTATTCTATAATGATATTAGGTATCTTTAAAAAATAATTTAAAATAGTGCAGGAGTGAAAAAATGATTTTATCAGGAAAAGAAATAGTAAATAAAATAGGCAAAGATATAATAATTGAGCCATTTAATGAAAAACAAGTCAATCCAAACAGCTACAATTTAAAACTACATAATGAACTTCTTGTTTATAATGACGATATTTTAGATATGAAAAAAGAAAATGGAGTAAGCAAACTTATTATTCCTGAAGAAGGGCTGAAACTTGAACCAAATAAATTGTATTTAGGTAGAACTGTAGAATACACTGCAACTGAAAATTACGTTCCTATGCTTGAAGGAAGATCTTCAGTGGGTAGGCTAGGTCTATTTATTCATGTAACAGCAGGTTTTGGAGATGTTGGTTTTCGTGGATATTGGACACTTGAAATATTCTGTGTACAACCAATTGTAGTTTATCCTAATGTGGAACTTTGCCAAATATATTATCACGCTGTAGAGGGAGAATATGATAAATACTGTAGCGGTAAATATCAAAATAATAATGGGGTGCAACCAAGCCTTTTGTATAAGGACTTTAGATAAAATAAATCAACTCATTTTTTAAGCTATTCTCATACTTTTTGGGAAATAAAAGAGAAATAAATAGCACGAAAAATTAAATTTATAAAAGATTGGAGATGTAAAATGATAATTAAATGGTTTGGTCAATCATGTTTTATGATAACGTCTGAGAATGGAACAAAAGTACTAACAGATCCATTTAAAAAAATGTTAGGTTATAAATTGCCTCAAATTGATGCTAATATAGTATCTACAAGTCATAATCACAGTGATCATAATAATATAAACGCGGTCAAGTCTAACTTTGTATGCATAAATGAACTAGGAACTTTTTCAAAAGATGGAATAGACATAAAAGGCGTGGAAACATTCCATGATAAAGTCTCAGGATCCAAGAGAGGGAAAAGCACAGTATATAACTTTAAAATTGATGGAATAAATATTTGTCATTGCGGTGATCTAGGACATATTTTAAATCCCAAACAGATAGAAGAAATAGGAAGCGTGGACATACTACTTCTTCCTATTGGTGGATTAGCCACAATTAATGCATTTGATGCTACTGAAGTAATGAAACAGCTAAAACCAACAATTGTTATCCCTATGCATTACAGAACAAAGGCATTAGGGCTACTGGGTTATGTGTTTGGCACGGTTGATAAATTTATTTCGGTTTCAGGGTTAAAAGCAAAAAAGTATGAGAAGCTGGAACTAAATAAAACAAATATGAAAGATTATTCAGGGATTGTTGTCCTTAAATATAATTAGGCATCTGAAAAAATAACTAATCAGTATTCTAGTCTATTTTGTGCATGCGGGGCATTCCGAACCCTTCGATATCACAACTAATCGGCGGAACCTACCTCCTTGCTTGACATAAAATATACTAGAATTTTTGACTTGTTATTTTTTTTATATGCCTTATTCCACATTCCTTACATTTATCGGAATCAATATGAGCTCTTCCATCAACATATGTAATTGCTCCAAAATTGCAAACACTTTGACACTTATGTGCTATACAATTTCTACAAGCATCAGTAACTTCAA
>Ga0255360_1000083_pt1 | contig 27258 bp, 25 predicted proteins | sample GFST50metaG_FD_186004 | JGI IMG/M metagenome (GOLD analysis project Ga0255360, IMG submission 186004) | Peat soil microbial communities from Stordalen Mire, Sweden - G.F.S.T50 | ecosystem: Environmental > Terrestrial > Soil > Wetlands > Peat | place: Sweden: Norrbotten County, Stordalen Mire... | reverse complement strand
AATCGCATTATGGCTAAAAATGCGAGTTTAAGCATAACTAAAATAATTAAGCACAAGCAAGCAGAACCTTCATTTTATGAGGATCTACAGGCTTGTTAATTATAAATAATTTTTGACTGTCCAGAATCTTAATGATTATAAATATTTGGTCAAAACATAGGAGCAAACTCATTTCTTTAGGATTATTGTTATTGTACCTTATATGTTTCGGTATAAGTATGTATATTAACTTGTCAAAAGAAAAAAATATTATGACTAAATAGACTATAGAATTGGTATCAAGAGTAAACACATAATGGAGTTGGAATTGATGAAATATATAACGTGTAAGAATGAAAAAATAACAATTAGAAGAGCTGATAAATCAGATGCTAAAGCACTAATAGAGTACCTTGAAGTAATTGGTGGACAATCGGATTTTTTAACCTTTGGTAAAGGTGAGTTTGGAAGAAGTGTTGAGCAGGAAGAAGAATTTATTTCAAATGCCATTAAGAAAGAAAACGCATTATTTATAATAGCTGAAATTAATGGAAAGGTAGTTGGAAATTTAAATTTTTCTGGAGGATCAAGAAAGAGAATTTTTCATGTTGGTGAATTTGGTGTAAGTGTTTTTAAAGAATATGCAGGAAATGGAATAGGTGAAGAGTTAATCCAATATTTAATTGACTGGAGTGAAAATTCAGGAATAATTAGAAAAATTAATTTAAGAGTTAGAGCTGATAATACATCAGCTATTTGTTTATACAAGAAACTTGGATTTTTAGAAGAAGGAATATTAAAAAGAGATTTTTTAATTGATGGTGTATTCTCTGATTCTATATTGATGGGGTTGATGATTTAGGGAAAAATACATATTATCATAAAAGGTAAGGATGGGAAAAATAAATGAATACACTTCAAATGAAAGAGAAAATTAACAGTAAAGAATATGATTTTTTAAGAACTGACAGTAGGTTGAAGAACATTATTTTATTAACTACTGGAGGTTCCTATGCTTACGGAACAAATATAGATACGCCAGAACATATAAGTGATTTTGATGTAAGAGGGATTTGTTTAAATTCAAAAGAAGAAATATTAACTATGGAGTGCAGAAATAAACCTATTGAAAATCGTGAATTAGATTGTTCAATTTATACGTTTAAGCAAATAATAAGTTTATTAACTAATTGCAATCCTAATGTATTGGAGATACTTGGAACTAAGGAAGAACATCTATTTATTTGCACTAAAGAAGGAAGGCTGTTAAGGGATAATGCAGATGTTTTTTTATCAGCAAAGGCTTATGCTTCTTTTGGGGGATATGCTGTTCAGCAGTTAAGGAGACTAGAAAATGCACTTGCAAGAGACAGCTATCCACAAGCAGAAAAAGAAAAGCACATTTTGGGTAGCGTGGAAAAGCAAATGTATACTTTTGTAGACAGGTATAAGGAAATAACAAAAAATGAGCTAAGTTTATATGTTGATGAATCAGATAAAGAAGAATATGACAGCGAGCTATTTATAGATATAAATTTAAAGCATTATCCGTTGAGGGACTTAAAAGGAATGGTAAGTGAAATGTCTAATGTTATTACTGATTATGATAAGCTTAATCATAGGAATAATAAGAAAGATGAGATACACTTGCTTAAACATTCTATGCATTTAATAAGATTATTAGCTATGGGTTCAGAAATATTAGAGGGTAGCGGAATTTGTACATATAGAGATAAGGACAGAAATCTATTATTAGACATTAGAAATGGTAAATATTCTTATGAAGAGATTTTTGAAATTGTTAATACATATGATAAAAAGTTTAAATATGCAAAAGAAAATTGTGCTATTCCTGAAAATCCAGATTATAATAAAATTAATCAATTAGTAATGGAAATTAACAGAGGTGTTTTAAATGAATAAAAATATTGATATAGAAATCCCTTCTAAGGCGAAAGTAATTATAAATATATTAAAGAGTAATGGTTATGAAGCTTATGTGGTAGGGGGATGCGTCAGGGATAGCTTACTTAATAGGCAACCTAATGATTGGGATATAACAACTAATTGTTTGCCAGAAGATATGTTACATATCTTTAAAGCAACGCATAAAACAATTTCCACTGGGCTAAAACATGGAACTGTAACTTTAATAGATGATGGTATTCCTTTTGAAGTAACTACCTTTCGCCTAGATGGAGAATATTCAGATAATAGACGTCCGGATAATGTAATATTTACAAGTTCCTTAAAAGAAGATTTAAGCAGAAGAGATTTTACAATTAATGCTATTGCATATAATGATGATGCTGGACTGGTTGATTATTTTGGAGGGCTGGAAGATTTACAAAATAGAATAATCAGATGTGTAGGCGATGCTGAAGCCAGATTTAACGAAGATGCTTTAAGAATGCTAAGAGCAATAAGATTTTCAGCTCAATTAGGTTTTCAAATGCATAAGGATATTGATATTGCATTACTGAAATTATCCGATAACATTAAAAATATATCCATAGAGAGAATAAGAGAAGAGTTCAATAAAATTCTTTTATCCAATTCTGATAAAATTGCTGACTTGAATTTTTATGGATTATTAAAACATTTTATTCCAGAGTATGAGGTTTGTGAAAATACTAATCAAAATAATCCGTATCATGTTTTTAGTGTAGGCAAACATATTCTTTGCAGTATGAATAATATAGAAAACAATCTTACGTTAAAGCTTACCATGTTTTTTCATGATATAGGAAAACCCCAATGTTTAACTACAGATAGTAAAGGAGTAGACCATTTTTATAATCATGGAGAAGCATCCACTCTTCTTGCAGAAAAAATTTTGAAAAGAATGAAGTATGATAACAAAACCATTGATAATGTTGTAGTTTTGGTGAAGTATCATGATTATGAAATTAAGCACAGAAAACAAATAAAAAGACTTTTAAATATTATTGGGGAAGAAAGCTTAAGAGATTTATTAAAGGTAAAAGAAGCTGACATTAAAGCTCAAAATCTTCAGTTCTATGAGGCAAGTCATACTGAATTAATTAAAGCAGAAGCTGAAATTGATGAGATTATTAGTCAGCAGCAATGTTTTACACTTAAGGATTTAAAAATTAACGGAGCTGATTTAATCCAAATGGGTATTAGTCCAGGAAAAGAAATTGGCACTATTTTAAACAAGCTACTGGAGCTTGTATTAGATAATGCTGATTTGAATGACAGGGAGAAATTAGTGAAGATTGTTAATAAAAAATTTAATTTATAGATTGTTATAATTTGGATAACGATTTTTTTTGTCTTGTTAACTTGACAATTAAAAGTATTATTGATAATATATACAAAAATATACAAATAATTTATTAAATCTTAACTTCATAGAATTTTTAAATGCCAATGGAAATGAAAATTTAGTCAGTCTTTTAGAATCTAAAGATTTTGATCTTATTAAAAGTTTTAAAGGCAGATACATTGATTTATTAAAGCAATATTATTATATTGGTGGAATGCAGTTTTTGAAGAATTCAAGGGAGCTTTGACTGAGCAATATGTATTGCAACAATTAATAACAAATAAGAATATAACACCTTTTTACTGGACTTCTGAAAAGTCAAAGGGCGAAATTGATTTTGTTTTCCAAAGTGGGACGAATATTGTTCCACTTGAAGTAAAGGCAGCTGAAAATCTACAAGCTAAAAGTTTGAAAAGTTACTGCTCAAGGTATGAGCCAAAGTATGCAATTCGTTGTAAAACAGAAGGATGCATATCAATAAGCTATAGAGGTATTTAAAAAAGCACTTACTAAGTAAAAATAGTAGGTGCTTTTTTCATGCCTTGAAAGGGGGTGAGAGATTGAAAAAACAAATCAAAGGCATAAATTGGCGAGTCAAAGTATTAGATGAAGCTAACAGAATAATTGAAATGATTGGTAGCTCCGAGGATTATGACAGAGTTGGGGGCAAGGAATATGGTGGGTATTTATCAAGAGGAATAATAAATAAAATTGCAAATAGAGTAGATGGACTACTGTTATTATGTCCTGCAGTTATTGCAGATTTTAAGAAACGAAATATTCCAAAACATTCTGTATCTATTTTTAAGTGTGAAGAGAATTATAGTATAATGGAAATAAAAATAAAATATTAGGAGGCTAATAATGGAAGAAAATAAAATTCAACTTCATCCTGAAGTGAAAAAATTATTAGAAAAATATAATGAATTTAAAAAAGAACTAGCAAAGTTAATTGAAGAAAAAGAATATATATTAATTAAAGTAATTCCTAGAGTTGAAGCAGAATATAAAGTTAAAATAAGTTACTTAGAATACAAATGTTTTGTTCTTGAAATTGAAATTAGAGCTATGAACCGTGAAATAAAAATTAGACAAGCTGCAATTAATAGAGGAGAAATCATAGATGAAGTAGAGATAAAAAGACAGCTTGAAAATGAATTTGAAGCATGGAAAAATCAAATTGAAGATATGAAAGATGAAATTGAAAAAGCAAATAAATATTTAAAAATTCCAACCATGACCAATGAAGAGTCAAGAGAATTGAAGAAACTATATAGAGATATTTCCAAAAAGCTTCATCCAGATATTAATCCAAATGTTACAGAAAAGGATAAATTGTTATGGATTAGAGTGAATGATGCATATAGACATGGGGATATAGAGGAACTAAGGACATTAAGTATTATGACAGAAAATATTAAAGAGTACATTGAGCTAGAGGATAAGAATATAATAGATAGTATTAATGATAAAATATTAAGTATTGAAAAACAGATTATTATAATAATAGAACAAATAAATAGTATTAATTCACAGTTTCCTCTTAATATAAAGGAACAACTAAGAAACAAAAAATGGGTCAATGAGAGAAAAAATGAAATATTAGAGAAAATACAAATATTAACTGAAAAAAGAGAATTTTTAGAACATTTATTATCTGAATTTGTATAGGTCATAGAAAAGTTTAGGTTCTCACAAAATTAACGCAACAAAGTATGAGGGAGATAGTGTTTATGGAAAGCAAGGATATTATTTCTGGGATTGTAAATACAAATATAATGTTACACAAATACTCAAAGGGAGAGTTAACAATGCCCTATGTTCAAGAAATACTTTTGATTAATTGCTATATTGCAGGTACATATTATTCTAATGCTAGAGAATTTGAACAAGCTTTAAATAAAGGTGATAAATTAAAACTTATTCGTGAACCTAATAATAAATATGATAACTTAGCAATTTTAGTAAAAGATTCAGCTGATAATAAATTAGGATATATGCCAAGAGTAAAAAATGAAGTAATAGCAAGACTAATGGATGCTGGGAAAGTAATATATGCTATTATAGATGAAAAATTAGTAGAGGACTATCATATTGAAATAAAAATATCAGTATTTATGAAAGATTTTTAAGTTGTATGTAAAGAATTACAATGCTATAATACTATTAGTTGTAATAAAATTACATATGCACATAATATTATGTATTTATCCAGGTTGCAACGTTATTGATGATGTGAAAATAGTACACGCATTGACATATGATTTATTTCTTTATTTTAAATATAATATATATTAGGAGGGTAAAGTGATATGAACAAAAATATAAACGATTTTTCATCTACTGCAAATACACCTATGCGTAATATTACAGCATTACAACTTGTTAACGATATGAAAGTTGGTTGGAATTTGGGTAACACATTTGATGCTGGCCCAGATGAAACCTATTGGGGAAATCCAATAACAACACCTGCCATGATTGATGCTATAAAAGCAGAAGGTTTTAATACCATAAGAATGCCTGTAACTTGGCAATATCATATGGGTTCTGCACCTAATTATACTATTGATCCAGTATGGTTTAACAGAATAGAGGAAGTAATGAATTATGCTTTTGACAATAATATGTATGTAATTATTAATACTCACCATGATGGTTGGGTTATACCAACATATGCAAATCAAGCTCAAGTTACAGATGAACTCACAAAGGTTTGGATACAGATTGCAAATCGTTACAAAGATTATAGCGACTACTTAATTTTCGAAACACTTAACGAACCACGACAAATAGAGGGACCGAATGAGTGGACTGGAGGCGCAGCTGAGAATCGTGATGTAATTAACCAATATAATTTAGCTGCTGTAAACGCAATCAGAAGTACAGGTGGAAATAACGAAAGCAGATTTATTATGGTACCAACGATTGCTGCATGTGTTGCTTCCGTTGCTGTAAACGAATTGGTTATTCCAAATAATGATAGTAAAATTATTGTATCCCTTCATATGTATACGCCATTTGAATTCTCTACGGATATTAATAGTACTTTTAATTGGGGAAGCGATTCGGACAAGTCTTTACTAGAAGCTGAACTTGATGCAGTTTACAATAAATTTGTGAAAAATGGCAGAGCTGTAGTTATTGGCGAATTTGGTACATTTAATAAGGATAATCCATCAGCTAGAGCAGCACATGCACAATATTTTGTTCAAGTAGCAAAATCAAAAGGAATCACTGCAATTTGGTGGGATAATGGAAAATGTACCGCTGGAATAGCAGATACCTTTGGTATATTTAACAGAAATACGCTTACTTGGGCTTGCCCAGAAGTTGCTGAAGCAATTGTAAGCGGTGCAGGCATTTAAACTATCATATGGAAATTATATCAAATAATGAAATAAGATAAGAAATAATTGGAGGATAAAATGGCTAAATCAAAAGGGGAATATTATGAGGGAACTTTATATACAATAGCTAATTATTTGCTTTGGTTTTTTTTAGGCAATCTGTATTTTGTACTTCTCAATATTCCACTACTTTTTGCAACAATTATCCTCCTATCTAATGGGACAAGCTCTATTTCGAAAGGATTTACTCCAATTATTATATGCTGTATACCAATAGGACCAGCTGCAACGGCACTGCTTAGTGTTATGGGAAAACTTATTCGAGAAAAAGACATAAATATAACAAGAGACTTTTTTAAAGCTTATAAAGCTAACTTTTTTCAAGCATTATTCTTTTCCACTGTAGAAATAATATCAATATTTGTACTATCTATTGATATTAAATTCTTTATTTCAGGTGGTTATCCAACAGTATTAACAAGTTTTATTTATATCACTATAGCCTTTATTGTTTTAATTAACATGTATGTATTTCCAATAATCTCTAGATTTAATTTAACTAGAAAGGATATTTTTAAAACTGCTGCATACTATACTATTAGGAAGTTTCATGTTACAATTTCCAGTTTTGTTAGCATTTTAGTGGTTGGCTTTATATCTTTTAAAGTTTCACCCTTGTTATTATTATTTATATCAAGTATTATTTGTTATTTGATAATGTTTTATCAGCAGAAAATACTATTAGAAATTGAAGAGAAATTAATTAAAGTTGAAGAATAGAGTACAATGCCACTATAATAGGGGAAAATATGTATGAAAAATTTTTTTCTTTAATAATTAGACTAAAGCAAAAATATCTCAATTTGGATATAGGCAAAAAAATTACGCTATATTTTTTTGGGTTACTATTTCTTTCTTTATTAACTAGTGCGTTTATTGATCAAACTCTTTACAATGATATGAACTCAAAAAAAGCAATTCAAGTTTCTCAAAGAACATTAGATTCCATAAATTTAAGTATAGATTCATTAATATCTAGCGTAGATTTATCAACTCAACCTTTGCTATATAATAAAGATGTACAGGAAGAATTAGATAAAACAGATTCTACTAATTATTATGATAATATTGGTAATGAAAACTTTGCTATAAATTACAGGCTAAATGAAGTAATGAGGCAAAACCTAAATATAACATCGATTTATATTTATACCTTAAATAATTTTCAATATTCATTGTACAATGATGAAATAAAATACCTTAATGTAAAAGATATAAAAAACACACAACTATATAAAGAGGCTTTTACTAAGGGGATACCCTATATTGTAAAACTTAATGCTGATGGAGTGTTTGATTCCTTAAATGAAACTAGAAAAAAGCAATATGACAATTTTATTTCAATTGTGCGAGGTGTAAATAGCTATGATACATTTAAACCATTAGCTCTTTCCATAGTAAATATTCAAGTTTCTTATCTTCAAAGTAGTATATCTAGTGTAAGTGATGAATATGGAATGGATGTATTTGTAATGGACAATAAAAACAGAGAAATTATTGATTTTAAAAAGAAATATAATTTTGATTTCAATAGGCTTAGGAATACAAGTCATGGAAAAGGATATTTTTCTGCTATTATAAATATAAATAAAAAAAGTTATATTTATAGCAGTATAAATATAAATAAGTATAATTGGACAATCATAGGATTAACTCCAATTGAAGCTGTATCAAAGGATTCCAGTAATTTATATGTAATTAATTTAATAATTCTTACTCTAAACAGTGCATTATTCTTTTTTGGTGGTTCATTTATTGTAGCTAAAATGATTACTAAACCTATAAAAAAGCTTGTAAAATCCATGAATAACTCTAAGCGGGGTGATTTTAAAACCGTTAAAATGAACACTTATAACGATGAGATAGGTGAGCTTAAAGATGGATACAATAAAATGATTTCTAAAATACAATTGCTTATAAAAGATATTGTAGATGAACAAAACATGAAACGGAAGTATGAATTAAATGTGCTTTATGAACAAATAAAGCCACATTTTCTTTACAATACTTTTGATGCCATAAGTTCACTAGCTTTATCAGCTGGGAATGATGAACTATATAGCATTATATGTGCACTGGGTGCTTTTTATAAAAATAGTCTTAGTAAGGGAAGCGAAATTATTACTATATCTCAGGAAATTGATATAATTAAAAATTATTTGTTTATTTTAAGTTATAGGAATAAGGAGCTTTTCTCAGTATATTATGATGTTGATGATGATGTTACAAATTATAAAACATTAAAATTGGTGTTGCAACCCTTAGTAGAAAATGCAATTTATAAAGGGATACGGCCAAAGGGTGAAAAAGGGAATATTATGATTTCGGTATTTCAAAGTGAAGGATATATTTACATGGAAGTAGAGGATGATGGAATTGGTATTGATGAAAAATTCCTAAAAGACATAATAAAAAAAGATAATTTTAAATCTAAAAATAGCTTTGGTTTAGTTGGTACATTAGAACGTCTAAGGCTCTATTACAGTAATGAGGATGTGCTGTCCATAAAGAGTAACGTTGGACAGGGAACTAAGGTTACAATTAAAATTCCAGTGGTAAAGGAATGATAATATGACAGAATCATTGTTAAAAGTTGTAATTGTAGATGATGAATATCTTGTGAGAAATTTACTTAGAAATTGTGTGAAATGGAATGAATTTGGAATGGTTATAGAGGGAGAAGCTGAAAGTGCATTAGAGGCTTTGGATTTAATTGAAAAGCTTAGGCCTGATATTTTGTTTGTTGATATTAACATGCCTATCATCAACGGGATAGAATTAAGCAAAACTGTAACTGAAAGATATCCAAATATAAAGATAATTGTTTTAACTGGATATGAGAAATTTGAATATGCTAGAAGTTGTATTAAAATTGGAATTGAAGATATTTTAACCAAACCAATTGTTCCTAATGAGATCATAAAATCAATTTCAAAAGTTAAAGAAAAAATTGAAATTGAGAGAGATAACAAAAACCAACTGGAAGCTTTAAGAGTACAGCTTTTAGAAAATATGCCCTATGCCAGGGAACGTTTTTTAAATGAGCTAATTCAAAAAGGTAATGATTCATATAAGTCTGTTAATAAACTAAAGTATTTTGGCATAGAATTTAAAAATAATAATTTTCAAATAGCTGTTGTAGAGGTTGAAAGTAAAGGTGGTATTTTAGAAGCTGATGAAGAAGAAGAGCAATTAATGAAGTTGAAATACTTCAATTACATCAAAAGTTTAAGTAAAGAAAACAAATTTATAAATGTATTTTTTGACACAAGCCAAAGGATAGTGCTATTAATTAGTAATACGGAAATTAATCTTATGGAATATTGTGATAAAATAAAGCTTACATTAAATAATTTATTTAACTGCTTTGTTACAGTTGGAATAGGTAATATTCATGAAGATATAAGGAATATACACTTATCTTTTAAGGAAGCAATTCAAGCTTTAAAATATAAAATTTATGTGGGAAAGAATCAAATTATTAGCTATGGTGAGATTAATGTAAGTGAAAACAAAAATATTAATTACTGTTTTCATAATTTGGATGACCTTCATTTCTATATTAAAGCAGGGATGAAAGACGAAGCCTTAGCCTTTATTGATACGCAGTTTGAAGGTATTAAGTTAAAGCAGGATTTCAATATAGATTCTGTAAGGGTTATAGCAATCAACACTTTGTTTTGCATTGTAAATGTTTTAAATGAGATGGAAATAAGTCAAGTAGAAGTTTTCGGTGAAGATATAAACCCTTTTGAAAAGGTTTTTGATATTTGTGTGTTTGAAACAACTATGATGTTTTTAAAGGATATTTTGAGTAAAAGTATATTTATAATAAATGAAAAAAGAAATGAAAAGGAAAGTAACCTAATAAAATCCATTAAGAAATATATAAATGAAAATATGAAAGAGTATGAACTTTCTTTGAAAAAAGTTGGAGATGCTTTTTTTATTAATCAAAGTTATTTAAGTCGCTTGTTTAAGCAAAAGACAGGAATTAATTATGTGGACTATTTAACTAATATTAGGATACAAAAAGCTATAGAACTGTTGAAAAATAGTAATATGAAAATGTATCAAATTGCTGAACAGGTTGGAATTATAGATCCGCATTATCTTGGAGTGTGTTTTAAAAAGATTACTGGTGTTTCAATGAGTGAATACAAAAAAAGATTGAATTTATAGAACTCAGTATGTAAGCCATGCAAAGCATGGCTTCTTAGTGTTCCTCAAAATACTTCTCATGCCAATGTAATCGTTTTTATATTGTAAAAAAAGTTACTATAAAAGGTCAAAAAATTTCTTATATATTTTAAGATATATACAGTATAATTAATTTGTAAATACAAATATTGGTAAAAATCAAAGGGGGATTTTTAATGAGAAAAAAAGTGCTAAAAATTATTTCATTGCTAAGCATTGGCGTAATTTCAATTGGTTTAATGGGATGTTCAAGTGGATCTCAGAGTAGTAAGGGAGATGCACAGAACGGACCCGTTACTCTTACACTATGGGACATTTGGAACACATCTTCTGATGGTAACACAGCACCTTTTAATAAGGCTGTTGAAGATTTTAAAGCTGAGAATCCAAACATTAAACTCAATGTGGTAGGTCAGAATTCTAGCGCTTATTTTCAAAAACTACAAATAGCATTAGCTGCAAATGAGGGACCAGATATTATCTACTGTCAGGGTGCAGGGGTTATGAAGCCATTTGTTGAAGGCGGTAAATTTCAACCACTGAATAGTTATATTTCAAAAGCTGGTATAAAAAACAAACTTATTCCTGGGGCATTAGATAATTTTACATTTAATGATAAAATATATGCACTTCCAACTACAATTTCAATAGGAACGTTATATTGTAATAAAGATATTTTTAATCAATATGGAGTAAAATTACCAGAGACTTTTTCTGAATTAAATGATGCTATTAAGACTTTTTCTTCCAAAGGAATTAGTCCAATGTTAGTAGGAGGAAAAGATCAGTGGCCAGCTTCCATGTATTATGACATATTGGCACTAAGAGAAGCAGGGGCACAGGGAAGTCAAGATGTACTAAATCAAAAAGCATCTTGGGATCAGCCAGCATTTGTGGCAGCAGCAAAAACACTTCAAGGTTTTGCACAAAATAATGCTTTTAATGCATCTTTTTTAGCACTTGGATGGGACGAGGCACAACAAGAGTTTCTTCAGGGTAAGGGAGCTATGGTATTTAATGGAAGTTGGGTATCAAGTGTTGTTGAGGCAAACGATTCACCTGTCAAAGGGAAAGTCGTAGCCATGAAATTCCCATCCATTCCTGGTGCAGCAGGTAAAGATACAGACTTTCTTGGTGGAGCAAATGATTGTTTTGCTATGAGTTCTATAACAAAAAATAAGACTGCAGCTTTTACTGCAATAGAAGGTATTACTCAAGATATGGCAAAAGAATCCTATCTTGCAAGTTCAGGATTACCAGCTTGGAAGCTTAGTAATGTTAATAGTTCAAAAATAGACCCATTAATGGTACAACAGGATAAGTACCTTGAAAGTTCTACAGGCATGTGCTTGTGGTTTGATACTAGTGTTGGAACAAAAGGAGCTAATGCTCACTATAGTCTTACTATGAAGTTGCTATCAAATAATATTAGCCCTGAAGACTTTGCTAAAGAATCTCAAGCTGAAATAAATGATGCAAAATAAACAGAGTTCTTGGAATCAGGTGGGGGGTTGTTTTGACCCCATCTGCACTATCCACTATAATACATAATTCGAAAGGAGAACATATTTTATGAAAATGAAAGATAATAAAATTGCCATTCTTGTTTTCACACTACCGGCAATTTGCTTATATACATTTTTTCTTGTAATACCTATATTTGCTTCTTTAGGTTTAAGCTTTTTTAAGTGGGATGGTATTGGTCCGTTATTTTTTAATGGCATACAAAATTATATTTCTGTATTTGTTCATAATATTGATTCGTTTTGGCAATCAGCTGGCAATTCAATGCTATTTGCCATTTTGTGTGTAGTGATACAACTTCCATTGGCATTAATACTGGCTCTTGTTCTTGCCAATGGCGTTAAGGGAGAGAGCTTTTTCAGAACTGTTTATTTTGTGCCCGTTATCATATCAAGTGTAATTATTGGAGCACTATTTTCTAGGGTATATAATCCGGATTATGGTCTATTAAACACAATACTAGGTAAAATTGGACTTGGAAGTTTAAAGAGAATGTGGTTAGGCGATCCAAAGACTGCTCTTTTGGCTGCATTTGTACCTCAAATATGGCAATTCATTGGGTATCATATGCTTTTAATGTATGCGGCAATAAAACAGGTACCGTCAGAAATAGTTGAATCGGCAAAAATAGATGGAGCGGGGAGTTTTCAAATTGCAACAAAAATAAAAATACCATTGATAAAGCCTATGTTAGAGGTATGTTTAATATTTGCAGTTACAGGATCTTTGAAAATCTTTGATTTAATGTATGTTTTAACCCCAAATGGAGGTCCGTTAAATTCAACTCAGATACCAACGGGTTTAATGTTTACAGAATTGTTTACAAATTATTCGACAGGTATAGGAAGTACCATAGCTGTATTTATTGTTGTAGAATGTTTAATTTTTACATTCCTTATTCAGAAAACTTTTAAAGAAAAAATTGTTTAAATTTAGCTATAAGAGGAGGTAAACATTAATTATGACAATATCAAATAAAATAAAAAAATTGTTACTATATATTGTGTTAGGAGCTGTTGCTATTATACAAATATATCCCCTTGTTTGGATGATATTAATATCCTTTAAGGACAACAATGAAATATTTAGTGGTAATATTATGGGGTTACCTAAAAGGTTTTTATGGCAAAATTATGTGGTTGCTATAAGAGATGCTAAAGTAGGAGTGTTCTTCTTGAATAGCGTAAAAGTAAGTGTACTAACTTTATTTTTTACAATTTGTCTTTCTTTATGTGTTGCATATGCAATTTCAAGATTAGAGTGGAAGAACTCAAAAACCGTATTAAACTTTTTCTTGTTAGGAATAATGATTCCTTCTCAAGCAGTAATAATGCCAATATATGAACTTGCTTCTAAGACACATCTTTTGAATACTCACTTTTTACTTATTTGTGTATATATAGTATTTGCACTGCCAACTTCTATTTATATCCTTTCAAGTTTTATGTCCGGGTTACCGAGAGAGCTTGAAGAATCTGCTTATATAGATGGAGCAAGCATATATAGAGCTTTTTTTTCTATTATAATTCCAATTATTAAACCTGCAATTGTTTCTGTTCTAATATTAAATTTTATTGGGGTATGGAATGAATTTATGTTTGCGTTTGTACTAATTAATACGGATAGTTTAAGGACTATTCCAGTTGGAATTCAATCACTTGTTGGACAGTATAATACAAATTGGGGGCCTATGGCTGCTGCAATGGTTGTAGCTACTATTCCAACTGTTATTATTTATACAATATTTAGTGGTCAGATTCAAAATAGTCTAATTGTAGGCTCAGTAAAAGGTTAAGGTAGGTGAACAAAATTGAAAACTTTTCAAAATCCAATTCTTCCTGGATTTTATCCAGATCCATCAATATGTCGTGTGGGGGATGATTATTATATTGTAACTTCAACATTTGCTTATTTTCCCGGGATACCCATTTTTCACAGTAAAGATTTAGTGAACTGGAAACAGATAGGGTATGTACTAGACAGAGCATCACAATTAAATTTAGATGGACTAGGTCATTCAGAAGGCATATTTGCCCCAGTAATACGATATTATAAAGGCATTTTCTATGTAATTACAACTAATGTATCAGGAAATGGCAATTTTATAGTAACAGCCACTGATCCTGCTGGGGAATGGTCAGAACCTTATTGGCTTGAAGATGCCAATGGAGTTGATCCGTCACTATTTTTTGATGATGATGGTCATGTTTATTATACAGGTACTAGGCCGGTGCCTGAAGGCGAAAAATATCTTGGCAACAACGAGATTTGGCTTCAGGAACTTGATTTACATGAAATGAAATTAATTGGTGAAAAGCACTCACTTTGGAGAGGGGCAATGAAAGATGTAATATGGCCTGAAGCACCACATTTATATAAAATAAATAATATATATTATCTAATGATTGCAGAGGGTGGAACTGACTATTACCATGCAGTAACAATTGCTAGAAGTAATTTTATATTAGGCCCATATGAGGGCAATCCGGGCAATCCTATTTTGACTCATCGTCATCTAGGAAGAGCATATCCAATTGTTAATACTGGGCATGCTGACTTGGTGGAAACAAAAAAAGGGGAATGGTGGATGATAGCTCTTGCATCAAGACCTTATGGCGGATATTTTAGAAATCTTGGAAGAGAGACTTTTTTAGTCCCAGTTATATTTGAAGATGGGTGGCCAATCGTCAGCCCTGGAACGGGGCACATAGATTTTACGTATAAATGTCCCGACCTACCCAGTTATCCCAAACCAACAGAAGTGACTCGTGATGACTTTGAAGTGAATAAGTTGAATGATGCTTGGAACTGTATTAGGACACCAAGAGAAAAATTCTGGAACCTTGATGTGAAACCTGGATATCTAAGGTTAAAATTAAGAGCAGAAACCATTAATGAGGAAGTAAACCCTAGTTTTATAGGTAGACGACAACAACACAAGAATTTTGAAGCCTGTACTAGTATGAGTTTTTCACCAGCTAGTGAAAATGAAAGTGCAGGAATTGTTCTAATTCAAAGCAATAAATTTAATTTTCAATTTGAATATACTATGAATGGGGAACAACATGTAATTCGATTAAAACGATGTTTTCAAGGGAAAAATGAATTGTTAGCGGAGAAGTCATTTTTTTTAGAATGTATTTATTTAAAAGTCACTGCTAAAGGGCAAGACTATAATTTTTATTATGGAACAGACATAAATAACTTTAACACTTTAATTGAAAAGGTAGATGGACGAATATTAAGTACGGATATTGCAGGCGGTTTTGTAGGAACTTATATTGGAATGTACGCTAGCAGCAATGGAAAATGCAGCAAAAATGTTGCTGATTTTGATTGGTTTGATTATGTAGGACACGAAGATTAGATGATAATGGTTCCATTAGGATATGCAAACGTTGATGCTATTAACATTTGCATATCCTTTAGTTTTATAGAATATTGGATTGGAGGTTGCAACAATGCTATTTTAAATTACTATTGCTGCTCTAATCATAGTATTGTTTATGGAGGAAATTCCGTTGAAAAATGATTTAGAATAACAAATAAAAGATTTCTAAGGATGTGAGGCCGGGAGAAAAACTCCTTGTGCATTAAATAAAGAAAAATTACTATTTGAAAGGAATGATGATTTTTATGAAAATAATAACAATTCTAGGTAGCCCAAAAAGAAATGGCAATACGTCAAAAGCACTTGATATGGTTGAGGAAAATTTTATTTCGCAGGGGCATAGTGTAGAAAGAATACATGTTATAGATTTTAAGATAAATGGATGTGTCGCATGTAATGCTTGTATAAAGGAAAAAGATAAACCTAATTGCGTACAAAAGGATGATGCAATGTCAATTTTTAACCTTATGATGTCTGCTGACGTACTTATTTATGCATTCCCATTGTATGCATTTTCCTTTCCTGCGCAGATAAAGTCTTTAATTGATAGACATTATTGTTTTGCAACAGGTGCAGGTTTATCTAACCAGTCATCAGTGATTGAAGGGAAACGAGTTGTTCTTTTAGTTACTTGTAGTGACCCAATAGAAAACAATGCGGATCTTATACAAATAAATTTTGATAGGATATTTATTAACAAATTAAAATGTAATGTAGTAGGAAAACATATAATTGCATCTAGTTCAGCACCTGATTTTAATAACAGGGCTAAAGAAATATCTACGATTATATCAAATGAAATAATAAAGTGATGATAACGCATATTGAGTGTTTTGCTGTATTTCTAGAAAAGGTAGATTACGTACATTGTCACTACCCAAGAAGGGTGATAGGAAATATTGTATCAAATAACAAGGTTACATAATGACTAATATGTAACCTTGTTATTTGATGAGATGATGTTGTAAATGTAAATATTTTAGATAAAAAAATATTCTATTCATCATCCTTTTCATTTAGAGGATTGGACTTTACAGCTTCTCTTAATTTATCGTCATCAATGTGAGTATAAATTTGAGTTGTAGAAACACTTTCATGACCTAAAATTTGTTGAAGACTTCGTATGTCTACGTTACCGTATTTATACATTAAGGTAGCTGCGGTATGCCTTAGTTTGTGTGGGGTATATTTATCACTATCTAAATTTGCCTTTTTAACATACTTTTTCACCAATACTTCTACAGTTCTCTTACTAATTCGTTTATTCTTTCTACTTAAGAAAAGTGCATCTTTATCCACGTCAGAACAAACGTTCTCTACCCGTAAATTTCGCACTGGAAGGTACTTCTTTATAGCTATTAAGCAGGCATCATTTAAATAAACAGTTCTTTCTTTGTTACCTTTTCCGATTATTGATAAAGTATCATCTTTTATCTTAGAGATATCAATACCAACAAGCTCTGACAGTCTAAGACCACAGTTGAGGAATATCATTAATATACAATAATCTCGTTCTTTATTTTCGCCATCTACAACTTTTAAAAGGTCTTTGCTTTCAGTAAGACTAAGATGAACGGGATTTCTGCTATAAATTTTAGGTGATTCTAGCTCAATAGCAGGGTTGTAAGTGATAATTTTAGCTTTACTGCTTAAGTATTTATAAAATGACTTTATTGTAGCAACTTTTCTAGCTCTAGAATAATTACCGTTGTGTCTATAATTCTCTACAAAAGATAAAAAAGCATATAAGTCTTCTAAACTTATGTTTTCAATAAATTTGTTATCTACATCTCCAATAAATATATCATCAAAGTCTTCATCTTTTTTCACAAGGCCTTTATATAATTTCATAAATCTAAATAGGAGACTTAAATCAATTTTATAATTATAAATTGTATTTTCAGATTTTCCTCGTATGGTTCTCAAATAATTTAAAAAGTTGTTTACCTGTACTGGAATTTGGTTATCCATTAGCTTTTGTATATCGTATTTCATAAAAAACCTCCAATTTTATCGCTTATTGCGTCAAATTCTTATTTTACGCAATAATAATTCGACGTGAGGGGGGCAAAATCCTTCTTTTATATATAACAATATTTTTATTAAAAATGGTTAACCTCTCTGTGTTAGAAATTAAAAAAATAGATTTCTTCAAACGCACGAATACTAGCTAAGAGAAATTCTATTTTCTAAAATCTTAAACAAAGCCATTTATATATTTAACTATATTTTGGAATTTAGTTTTGTCCCCTACTAAATTCATTGATAATCATATGAGAAGAAATATCAATTATATATTTCAGGGGCTCTATTTTGCTGGTAATTCAATTGGAAATATAAATCACCATTCTCTTCCTGGATCATTTCCTGTGTTTTCAAGATGCCTTAACTTACATTTAATACTTAAAACGTGCAAATATAACTAGTTTACGGTATAATGTTATTTGAATATGACTTAAATGGGACTTAAATCAATGTTTGAAGTACGTGTAATTTGAAAGGAGTTTTATACATGAAATACCCAATAGACATGCACACCCATACCATAGCTAGCGGACACGCTTATACTACACTATTAGAAAATGCAAAATACGCCAGTGAAATTGGCATTGAAATTTTAGGAACTACAGACCACGCTCCTAGTATGCAAGGATCACCACACATTTGGTATTTTGATAACTATAAAGCATTACCAAGAAAAATTTATGGTGTTACAATGCTTTACGGATCAGAAGCTAATATTATTGATTATGATGGAAATTTAGATTTGCCTGAAGATTTACAGGAAAGATTAGATATAATGATAGCCAGCATGCATGATCCAATTATGAAACCCAATTGTGATCGGGATTTAAATACTAGAGCAATTCTTAAAGCTATGGATAATAAAAATGTTCATATAATAGGCCATTCAGGAAATCCAACGTTCCCTATTCATGAAGAAGCTTTAGTTAAAAAGGCAAAGGAAAAAAATATCTTGATTGAAATTAACAATAGCTCTTTTGTTAGGTCTAGAATTGGCAGTGATAAGACTTGTGCCAAAATTGCACGTTTATGCAAAGAAAATGGTGTAAGAATAATATTAGATAGTGATGCTCATTCTTGTTTCCGTATTGGTAATTTTGATGCTGCAATTAAAGTATTAAAAGATATAGATATGCCTGAGGAATTGATAATAAATAGAAGTACTAAGGAGTTTATGGAGTTTTTGACAAAAGAAAAGGGTAAGGTGATTGAAGAGAGATAGACTATTCTTTCTCATGATTTCCTTAATGTGTTGAGTGAGAAAATAGAAATTCTCACCCAATACATATATTATGTGAAGCTTTATACTGTCACTTCTTTTACCGTGATTGTGTTATGTATAAGTTCAATTTGTCTTTCAATAGAAAAAATATCTTTAGGTCTTGTGATTCTGTATAATGATACCTTTTTAACTACATTAATAAAATTCTTAAAATAAGCAGGTCTTAATCCAGTATCATCTATAAATTCTTTTCGATAAATATTTTTATAGATAACTTTTAACTTTTCGCTTCCTTTCATTTCAGCGATTTTAACCTCATCAACATCACCAACTGTTAATTCTATAATTGACCCAAGCTGTATTGGCTCTTTTACAAAATCACCAAGGACCGGTAATGCAAATTTATTTCTATCTGAATTTATTTTTTTAAATTTAGTAGTATCATATCCGAATTTTAACATTATATCTTTGCAAAGCTTCTGCTGAGGGTAACCTGGATAAACTACTGTAACGCCTTCTTTTGTCGTTCCAATAACAGACACATCGTCAGCTAAAAATTTATTTCCATCCAGTCTTAGGGCAGATGTTAAAGTAGATTTACCAGCCCCCATGTCACCTGTGAATATCATAATTTTGCCATTAACCATCATTGCCCCACCATGTATAGCAACAATATTTCTCTGAATAAGTATTGCGCCAAAAGCAGATCCAAGCAAATATGTCTTTATATCATCAATGTTTGCGTCCTCTTCTGGCTCTACAATAATTTTATCTCCATCCGCAATATAATATTTAGCTACTCCATAAACATGAAAATACAATTCATTATCTGATATGAAATAATTTTCAAACTTAACTTTTGGATTTTCTTTGTGTTCTGGTACATTTCCTAAACTAATGGTAACATCAAAAGTATGAGTCATATTATTCTCTAAAGTGATTAACTCTGGTAAAATGATATCAGACTTAACATCCAGTCCGTAAACTCTATATATATAATCTACTTTATTTTCCGTAGTAATTATCTCACTCACTCCTATCTTAAAAATTGCAGAAACACCCCAAAAGATGTTAATCATTTTAGGGTGTTACAAAGTCTAGTTAATTAAGATCCACTTGGCCAGTACTTCTGCGTACCAACCTCAAGATATGGTCCATCAACATTCTTTGAATTATCGCCACCATATTCAGTTTCTTCAACCTTTAATTCCATAATTTCTGGATTTTCCCAAGCTTTTTTTTCCATACCATTCCACTCCTTTTTATTATAATTATTGTGAAGAATAATATTTATATAAACTGCCAAATTCAAAACTAACTTTTCGTAATGAATACTACAAAAATATACTTTCTACAATGGCAAGTTACACACATAATTTATGAACTTATTTTAGAGTATTCATTTATAAACTGTGAAAAAATAAAAGTAACTAACAGCATTCTTACATTTTGTGCGGATTCTTCATTTATACAGTTGCCAACAGATTCCAATTGTTTTTTCACTTTGTCAATATCTATGTAATTACTAATACTATCGTCCTTTAATGTCTTTTCTAATTTATTATAAATAGTTTGCCAATAAGGCTGTAATCTTTGAACCCAGTCGGCACTTTGTCTCCCTCTTTTCTCATAATTAAGCCTTATTTTATCAGGCAAAATGTTTTTCATCGCTCTACGTATAAGAAATCTTTCTTTTCCATATCTAACATATTGTTCATCTGGTAAACTAATACAAAATTCTATAACTCTTTTATCATTTGTAGGATCTCTTGTCACTATACCGTGAGCTAATGAAAGTTTTGTCTCTATTAATGCAATTTGTGAAAGTGCGATAGGATCAACAATATATTTCTTCATCTGATTGCTATCACTATGTTTAATAGGATAATTATAAAATCCTCTTCCCTTAAGCCTCTTCTCCAAATCCCACTTTTTAATCAAATTTTTGTTTACAGGAGTCATTTTAAAAACATCTATATTCTTATAAGTTTTTTTTCTTACAAGTTTCTTAAAATTATAAGGAATAGCTGCCCTAATAACGGCATTTGTAATATATTTCTTTGGTGCATTATATAGTTTGCTATATCCATTAATTTCTTTTATCACCTTTATAATTTTGGCTTTTTTTAGCATTGTCAGGATATTTGCCATAAAATATCCTGAGGAAATAGTCATATTACCTCCTTGACCATTCAATAAAACTTTACAGCCACTTTCAGAGGCACTTTTTACAATTTGGTTATACCAGAATAAGTTTTCAATTAATTTATGAGGCTGTTCTAAGATATTTATGAAAAAATCTATATCTGTTGCTGAATTCTTATTTTCACTTCTGCAATATGTTAAATCTATATTGTTATACATATCAACTATAGATTTAACATATTCGCTTTCATCTGCAATTAAATCTTTAGGTAGGTAATCTTTATATTCTGCTATTGGTACAGAACTAAATGCTTTTAACCTTTTATTTTTTGCATTTAACTGTTTTGCAGCTATGCAAGCAACAGATCCAGAATCCAATCCCCCACTTAGCATAACTCCAACTTCATTAGTGCATCGTAAACGACAACTAACAGCTTCAAAGAAAATTTTATTAAAAGCCTCTTCATACTCTTTATCTGATTTTAATTTTAATGGTTTTACTTCTTCTAATGGGTTCCAATACTTATTTATACAAATTTGATTGTTTTTCAAAAGCAGAGTGCTCGCTGGCGGCAATTGAAAAATATCATTATATAGTGTTTCTTTGTTTTCCATTTCATGAATAGCCAATGGTAAAGATAAAAAATCTGATATCCATTTTTCATTTAAATCTGGTTTTTTGTCTAAAGCTTCATAAATTGGCATAATTAATGTAGAAAATGCAAAGATATTGTTGCTATAATAATAATAAAAGGTTCTTTTACCAACATGGTCCCTTGCACAAAATATACTTTTATTAGCTTCATCCCATATTACAAATGAAAAATCTCCAATCAAATATTTTGTACAATCTCTCCCCCACTTTTTATACGACCTTAGGATTAATTGGCTATCTGTAATGTCATGCTTTAAATCTTTAGGAATATCAAGTAAATCAAATAATTGTATTCTGTTATCTATAATTGCATCAGCGGTAATTGTAATCCCACTACATTCTTCATAATACGGAAGTATTTCATTTATAGATTCAGGAGTTATATATTGAAAACCACAACCAAACAAGGCATTTTTTCTATTTAAAACTTTTATTGAATCTAATTTATAAATATTTAACCTATCAACCATTTTATCTTCTAAATTTTTTGAGACACCGTCGCCATTAAGATTTATAACTCCAAAAATTGCTGACAAAATATTTCACCTCATTATTTTCTATTTCTCATTTGAAAATCTAGCTACTTCCTTAAAATTACCCATTTCTGAATATCCAGTTACGATTATTGCTCCACTCCTGAGCCAGGCATGTGCAATAAGTTCTTTTTGTCCACCTTTGGCTACTCCTAAATATAATGTGCTATAAATATTATGGCTCATTAGTATTCTTTGTGCAGTAATAGCTTGTACTAAACATTTGCTTTGCCATGGAGTAAGCTGACTTGCCCTATTAACTGCCCATGCTACTTTTCTAATAAATTTATAATGTGAATTATCTATATCAAATGATGACTCTTCATTATGTATACCAATATGCTTTTTTAGTCTTTTAAAAGGTATAAGTAGGATGAATATTCTGACTAGTCCACAGAGTATAAATGATTTTAACAATAGTAGTTTATCTCCATTGCTTCTTTTAAAAAAACTTTTAATTTTTTTACTTGACTGTGATAATTTCAGCATCTTGCAGCCTTTGCAAAAATTCAAGAATATTTTGTTCACAAGTTTTCGCATCAACATCATACTCTCTTAATAAATCTGCCAATATTTCTTTTACAGAACTTGGTTTGCTTATAATATCCCATACCCTACTTGCAACGCCATTAAGCATAAAATATTGTCCTTTTTCTATATTCATCATTGCCTTTTCACCATCAATATCAGTAGCATCTATATCTGTGTTTTGCACAACTACTGTTTCCATATTAATATTCATTAATTTTATACCTCCATTTGATAATTTAAAATTTCATTAAGTGAACTTTATCTATCATTACTATGTTTTAAATTATATGTCATTTAACATTATTTGTAAATACATTTTGTGTAAAAAATTCATATCTATATTCATTAAGACCTATTATTATAATAAATAGTATTAACTTGGGTATATATTTACATTTTTTTACTTATGTGATAATATTGTAATCATTACAATATTATGTATTGACAGGGGGATTTCATTTTGTTGAAGGATTTATTTAGTAAGCTCAAATGGTTTATAACTCAGAGCAAGCCCATTATCTTGTATTTAATTTTCATAATACTTTTAGGAACTTTACTCTCTATCACCAGTGTATATAGAGCTATTATCTCTAAAAGTTTGATAGATTTTTCAATTAAAGGTAACTTTTCGAGCTCTGTTCATACTCTAATTATTATGAGTCTAATTATATTGGGTCAAATTACTTTTTCATCCTTAATAAATCTATTAACTTCATACAGTTCTACAAAGCTTTCAAATAACATTCAAAAAAAACTTTATACACATATTACATATAGTAAATGGATAGATAGTTCAAAATATCATACTGGAGACATATTAACACGAATTACTAATGATGTTTCCACTATTACCAATTTTATTATTAATACTATACCCAATGTTATATCATTGACGGTATTACTCATATGTTCTTTTATTGCTCTTTTATCATTTGAGCCACTATTGGCAGTTTTACTTCTTTTAATCGCACCAATTTCAATTTTAACCAGCCACTTTTTTGGACGCAAATTAAAAAAATTGTATTTAAAATCTCAAGAGGCAGAATCCAATAATGTTTCTTTCATTCAAGAATCAATACAAAACATTCTCATTGTTAAAACTTTCTGCCTTGAAAAAGACAATCTTTCAAATTATGATAAAATACAAAATACTAAACTTAAGTTATCATTATCAAGAGGTTATATTAGTGCACTTTATAATATGATGATATCTTTAGGTTACTGGGGTAGTTATTTTCTTGTATTTTGCTGGGGCTCATCAAGTCTTTCAAGAGGAGCTACTACGTTTGGAACTCTGACAGCTTTACTACAGTTAACTTCCAATATACAAGCTCCTCTCTCAGGACTTGCAAGTTCTTTTTCCCAATTCATAACATCCTTTGCGTCTGTTGAAAGACTTATGGATATTGAAAATTTATCACTTGAAAATTATAAACTTGCTCCTACTTCTTCAATGCTTGAAAACATTACTTCAGCTTTTATTGAATTTAAAAATATAACCTTTGGATATACCAAGAATACTACTATTCTTAAAAATATATCCTTAAATATTTTTTCTGGAGAGATAGTTGCGATTGTAGGAACTTCAGGTGAGGGAAAAACTACTTTTATAAAATTATTGCTTTCTTTATTGGATGATTATAAAGGCAGTATACATATAATTAGCAACAATAAAATTATTAATGTATCACCCGAAACACGCAATTTAATATCATATGTTCCCCAAGGCAATACTCTTTTTTCTGGCAGTATTGCGGATAATCTTCGTAATGGAGATCCAAGTGCTACTGAAAACGAAATAGAAAGTGCTTTGAAATCAGCCTGTGCATGGAATTTTATAACTAAACTTCAACATAAAACAAATACTATTATTGGTGAAAGAGGGATTGGTTTATCCGAAGGGCAAGCTCAAAGAATAGCTATAGCGCGAGCTTTTTTACGCAAAAAACCTATACTAATATTAGATGAAGCAACTTCTGCACTAGATGTAAACACCGAAACACAAATACTTAAATCTATAAAAAATCTAGACTACAGCCCTACCTGTATAATAATAACTCACAGGCCCTCTGCTTTATCAATTTGTAATAGAGTATTTAGACTAGAAAATGGCAATATAAGTGAGGTCCATGACTATGTTGTAAATGAAACTGCTTCTGAAATAATATAATGTACTGAAATAATTGGGAGGTAAATTTATGAATTCAACTGAAAAAACTTTAATTTCACTCTTATCAGCTTCTGCTATGAATAAAAATATTCAAAATGCTAATTTTAAAACCGTGAATTGGAGAGATGTTTATGAAGAGGCCCTAGCTCATAATGTACATTCGCTAATTTATCCCGTAATAAAAAATCTTTCTAAAACCTATAGTATAGATAAAACACTTATTTCAGAATGGCGAGATGCTTCGCTCATAGGTTCAATAATCCAAATTAACCACATAAAGCAAGTGAAGAAAATTCTTGAAAACTTTGAAAAAGCTAATATTCCTGTAATTGCCTTAAAAGGTTTAGCTTTGAGAGGGTTGTATCCTCGTCCAGAGCTTAGAAGTATGTCCGATGCTGACATTTTAGTTCATAAAGAAGATGTTGAAAGGGCTGATAAAATCCTCATTAATTTAGGATACTATAAGCTTGTTTCTACTGAAGTACATAATAATTATGCTCATGAAAAGCATCTTCATATTGAAGTACATTGGACACTAATTGATGAACTGTGTATTAAAACTGTATCCGAATTTAACAATACACTTTGGCAAAACACAAGAACTATTAACATTCAGGATGTCTCTGTTTTAGCACTATCACTTGAATATCAGCTTATTCACATAATATTACACATGGCCTCACACATAAAGCATTCAGGTTTTGGTATTCGTCAACTTTTAGATGTAGTAGTATTTGTTGAAGCGGAAAGAGATAATATAAACTGGAACTTATTTTTTGAACAAGCACGCTCCTACAATATTGAAAAGTTTGTGACAACAATTTTTATTTTATGCAATGAACTCTTTGAGATAGAATTACCACATTCAAAACACATAACTTATTATAAAAACAATAGTTATTTGGAATTATTTATTAATGAAATTTTTGCAAGTGGCGTATATGGAAAAAGAAATAGCGTTAGAATTACTAGTACGGAAATACTAGATAAAACTCGTAGCGGTAGTACCCATTCTAAAACAAAAAATAAATTGTTTATTTTACTTTTATTCCCTACTCATGAAAAACTTGGTGATAGATATGCCTATGCAAAAAAATTTCATTGTTTAATTATATTTGCTTGGCTACACAGAATTTTATATGTATTATTCATGAAGAGATTTTCATTTCATTCCTTACACATAGCCAAAGAAAGGTATGAACTACTTCAATGGCTACAATTATAAAATATGCAATAATCAACAATAACTCTAAATGCAGATATATAATATAAAACATTTTAAAATAACTTTATAAAATACCTTGAAAATGATTAAATTTGGATTTATACTAATATTATAAACTAAAACAGGAACATATAGGATTGTGATTATGCTATTGGAATAGTTTACATTTATTGTACAAGACACATTTGTTGTAGGAAACTAATTCGTCTTTGGGACGATGAAAACGGTAGCATAAGTTTAGAAGCTATAGCATATAACGAGCTATTTAACTTATGTACAAGTTAAATGTTTTGAATTATGGAAATGCTGCAATTAATAAATTGTGGCTATATGTACATGGAAGGCGGGATAAATATGATTATTAAAAAAGTCACAGATGATGCGTTCAAAAAATATGGACAAATTTTAAAAAACTATGATTGTGATGAATTACTTCAAAATATGAAGAGCACACCATTACCAAAGGATGTAATTTATGAGCCATCAATTAAAGAATTAGAAGATTTGAAAATTGCTAAAGAGTTAAGTGTAAGAGAATTTGGTGAATTGCCAATTCAAATAGGATACTGCAATGGTAATAACTACATATTAAATGCAGTTGAATATCATCGCTCATCTGAAATAAATGTTGCAGTAACAGATCTTATTTTGCTTATAGGTTGTCAGCAAGATATTGAAGAGGATTATTCATATAATACTTCAAAGATAGAAGCCTTTATTGTTCCAGCTGGAACAATAATAGAGGTATACGCAACTACACTTCATTATGCACCTTGTAACGCAAATGAAGATGGATTTAAATGTGTTGTTGTCTTGCCAAGAGACACAAATCTACCATTGAAGAATGAAATTGAAAAAATTGGTGAGGATGCATTACTGTTTGCCAAAAATAAATGGTTAATTGGTCATAAGGATACTGATTTAGGTGAACAAGGTGCATTTATAGGTCTAATTGGCGA
>Ga0255360_1000082_pt1 | contig 27327 bp, 38 predicted proteins | sample GFST50metaG_FD_186004 | JGI IMG/M metagenome (GOLD analysis project Ga0255360, IMG submission 186004) | Peat soil microbial communities from Stordalen Mire, Sweden - G.F.S.T50 | ecosystem: Environmental > Terrestrial > Soil > Wetlands > Peat | place: Sweden: Norrbotten County, Stordalen Mire... | reverse complement strand
TACATGAACATTCACAATAGTTACAAGCTCAACCTGGCTTATGATTCTCTTTTCAACTTGTATAGATATCTTATGTGCTTCAATGATGCTTAAATTAGGCTCAACTTCAATATGAATGTCTACAGTTGCGTAAGGTCCCAGATAATTTATTTTAATGGAATGAGTTCCTGAAACTCCCTCAACTGATAAGGCTGCTGCTTCAATATTTTGTAAAAGGTGTTCTGAAGGTATTTTTCCTATAATATTATTTATGTTATCTCTGGCTACTTCAAAAGCTGTCCTTAAGACCAAGGCAACAATGAATAATGCGACTAAAGGATCTAAAATAGGTAAACCAAGATGTGAACCGATAACAGCCACGAATATGGCAATACAAGTGAATATATCAACTCTTTGGTGTTTAGCATCCGAAGTTATTGCTGGACTGTTAATCTCGCTGCCAACTCTAGCCATATAAGTAGTCATAGTATAATTTACAACGATACCTATCAAAGCCATTAATGCTGCAGTCAAATTTGGTGGAGTCAAAGCTCCTCCTAATAATAGCTTACTATATAGATCTAATAATAGTTCATAAGCAATGAATATCAGGAAAATTACGCTTATTAATCCTGTCAGAGATTCTGCTCGTCCATAACCATAAGGATGCTCTGTATCAGGAGGTTTAAGTCCTATTTTAAAACCAACAAATGCTATTGAAGAGTCTAAAATATCAGCAAAAGTATGCGCAGATTCTGCTATAAGAGCTGTACTCCCGGATAGAGTGCCTACAATGAAATTAAAAATAGCAAGAACAGCATTTCCAGAAATACCGACAATAATAGCATTTCTGCCTCTTTTTTCCCTTTCACTAGCATCCAAAAAATAATACCTCTAAAGAGTTGAATATCTACTAAAGTTTACTTATGTAAATTTATCTACTTAAGGAATTGCAAAAAAAATCTAATATTATCATTAATAAAGAATTAATAAAATTATATGAGGGCAACCAAAAAATGATGATAAATTTATTTTTAGGAGTGCAGAAAATTCATTTCAAAAAAATATACCAAATCAATTTTTCATAAATATAAATTCGTTGAAAAAATAGGTGATAAATAAAATGTCAGATGAAAATGGGAAAGATGAAACAAAAAAGGAAAAAAGGAAAAGATTAAATAAAATGATTAAAAAAGAAGCTAAAAAAGATTTGAAACCTAAAATGGGTGAGATCAGAGAATTTGAAGCAAAAACTAAAAAAAAGAAAAGATTAAAATAACTAGAATAAAAAAAATATTATTTATGAGCGAAGTAAAATCTTATTTTAGGTTGTATCTCATCCAATCTAGCGAATCCAACCCGTTCTAGTTGCACCACATCGTTAGGATTAAGTTCTTCAATTGAAGGTTCAGCTAATCCCTTAAGAATTGTGTTATCATGCATTACTAATTCTACATCTGGTGATGAGGTAACTGGCACCCATTGCACAATTTGAGCATTAGATCTTCGAGCTTCCTCTAATGAAGAACTGTGAAATATAGTTTTTCCATCTTTAAATACAATGTTAACAGCATCCATTAACCTTAAAACTTTGCTTTCATTTCTTTCCAGATCAGTCTGGTCTAAATAAACTATTCCGTCAAACGGTAACATTCTATATCCTCGATCTGGGAAATCAGGATGTTTAAGTCGTTTAATAACACCTTTATCTGATTCAGGTAAGTTTTCTATAATGACCTTCTCGGGGTGGAACACTGCAAAGTAGCGGTTAGCCTCATCTTCAAGTAAATTACGGTTTAAACCATAAATCTTCTTCCAGCTAATTGTTGTATCGGCTATTTTAACCCCTATTTCCAACATTAACTCTTTTAGGGCTTCCTTTTTTATTCCTCGTTTAGAAATGGCTCTTAATGTACCTAAGCGTGGATCATCCCATCCCGTATAAAGACCATCATTTATACCTTTACGAGCTTGGGACGTGCTTAATGCAACGTCCTCCATTTTAAGCCTACCATAATGAATAAATTCTGGTACAGTCCATCCAAAATGATGGTAGAGGTATTCCTGTTTTTCACTATTTGCGAGATGATCCTTCCCCCGTAATACATGAGTGATGCCCAAAAGATGATCATCAACAGTCACGGCGAAGTTCATCATAGGGTAGACGTTAAATAAAGTACCAATGCGAGGATGTTCAAAATCCACTATTCTCATAGCCACCCAATCTCTAATAGCAGGATTCTTATGTTGAATATCAGTTTTAACTCGCAGAACTGCTTCACCTTCACTCATAAATGGCATTTCTTTCCAGAGTTTTAAATTATCATCAATTGATAAATCTCGGCAAGAGCATGCTTGAGATTGATCCTTCAATTTTTTGAATTCATCACCGGGGCAGGTGCACATATAAGCTTGGCCTAATTCTATGAGTTTTTCAGCGTATTGATGATAAAGGGTGATGCGGTCGCTTTGAATTATTTTCTCATCCCATTTAACTCCTAACCATGTTAAGTCTTCTTCTATCATCTGATAAGCTTTAGGATCTATTCTACGTGGATCAGTATCCTCTAATCTGAGTATTAGTTTTCCACTGTAACGTTTTACATATTCTTGATTTAAAATAGCAGCTCGTGCATGACCAATGTGTAGAGGTCCGCTAGGGTTAGGGGCGAATCTTAATACTACTTCTCCTTCTACGTTTGGAAGATCAACTAATCCTTTCTCCTCGGTTTTTCTTTCTTTTACTGTTTCAAAAATACCCTTATTTTCCATTTCAAGATGTTGCTTCGTTAAAGTCAGTGAATTAACCGCCTCTATGATTTCTGCAGTGAGTTTCATAACTTTTTGAGCTTCACTTCTAAATTCAGGGTGAGAAGCCATAATTACACCCACTACCGCACCACTTTGGGCATGCCCATTATGTTTTACAGCATTCAAAAGTGTATATTTATATATGAGTTCTTTAAGATGATCTTCCATTATAAATCACTATTAAATTATTTATTTTATAAAGTCCTTAATCATTATTTTGTTAAGTATGTATGTAAAAAATTTAAACTATTAAAATGTATATCCTTTTTCAGTGGCTACGTTGCAGTACGAAATCTGCAAGTAGACTCAAGCCTTGCTTGGAAGGCGAATCTTCAACTGCTATTAAGAGTTTTTTGGCTTTCTGCACATTTTTCAGGGCAATATCATGAGTGTAATTAATGGAACCATATTTTTCGAAGATTTTAATAGCTTTCTCCACATTTTTTTCATCATTTTCATTTAGTATGGATATTAATACTTCTTCATCTTCTGCTGAAGCTTTGGATAAAGCATGGACTACCATCAGAGTCATTTTACCTTTCACGATATCACTACCTACGGGTTTGCCTATGGCTGTCTCTTCACTAACAACATCTAAATAGTCATCTTGTATCTGGAAAGCCATTCCTATGAGTCTTCCATATTCCGCAAGAGCTTTGACTTGTTCCTCTGAACCTCCACCCAGTATCGCACCTGCTTTGGTAGCGGCAGCTATTAAGGCAGCGGTTTTCTTGTAGATCATATTCATATATTCTTTTTCTTGGACATCGAATTTTCCTTCAAATGACATGTCAAAAGCTTGGCCTTCACAAATTTTTATACATGCATCCACCACAGTTTTCAAAGCTTCAACAACTCTTTTTGATGGTATATCTTCGTTATGGGTTTGCGTCACCAATTCAAAAGCTAGGGAGAAGATTATATCCCCTGCTAAGATAGCCATTGGCTCTCCCCAAATAGTATGTACTGATGGCAATCCTCTTCTCATCTCATCTTGATCCATGATATCATCATGAATCAATGAAAAAGTATGTATCAATTCAACAGCCGCAGCAGTTTTTAAAGCTCCTTCTACGCTACCACCCACCGCTTCACTACTTAAAAGTACTAAAGATGGTCTGATCTTTTTTCCACCAGCTTTTATGAGATGTTTTGATGCATCATGAAGTTCTTCAGGGTCAACCGTATCAAGAGCCTTCCCTATTTCTCGGTCAACCTCAGTTGAATACTTCTTCAGTAATTCTAAAACGTCCATATTACTATATCCCTCCATTGAAAACTTGTGCCTGTCCATTACGCAGTATATGAATATTGTTACCCATCTTGAATCCTTCCTCCTCAGCCATTTCTGTATAGGCTGCTAGCATTTCCAAATCTCCATGAGCAGGTATAATATGCATGGGATCGAGCATTCTAATGTAATCCCGATGATCCTCTCGTCCAGCGTGACCAGAAACATGCAAATTGGGAAATATTCTGGCGCCACTGGTTTTAAGTCTTCTTTCCATAATATTACGATTAGCGACATTCATTGGAGCTGGTATTATAGGTGCTGATATAACTACATTATCGCCTCTTCTCACTTTAAAGTTAGTTTTTCCATTAGCAATACGTGGAAGTAATGCATCAGGTTCACCCTGATGTCCTGTTGTAACTAATAAATAATCCTCTCTTTTCTCTTCAGCCCTGGCCAAAGCGCGATTAACCGCTTTAGGACTCCCATAAAGACTAGCGGTGGGTGGTAAATTTAAAAGACCCATAGATTCCGCTATACTACCGAATCTCTCCATAGATCTACCTAATAATAATATTTGTCTATCACTCTTCTTTGCTATATTACAGATGGCTTGTATACGTTCTATATGGGATGAGAATGTGGTGATAAGCATACCTTCCTTCTCGGTCAAAGCTTGCTCCATGACATCCTGTAAAGCGATTCGGGCCACCTTCTCAGAATAAGTTTTAACTTGCTTCTCCTCAGTCATTCTAGTGGTTTCTACGATAAGCGCCAGAACTCCTTTCTTTCCAAGCTCCCTTAAACGATGATAATCCGGTGGATCAGATATCATCTGATGATTATCAAATTTAAAATCGTTAGCATATACTATAATACCTTCAGAAGTGTGTATAGCTGCATTCACAGTATGGGGTATACTATGGGTTGTTCTAACAAATTCTAAGGTTATATCTGGAGATATCTGAATCTTCTCTCCCGGATTTAAAACCTGCTGGGGATTAGTGACTTTAAATTTCCTCTCTGATTTGATAGTGCGTTCAATTAAACCCATAGTATAGGGTGTTCCAATTATAGGAGCCTCATACCGATGGGCTAATTTACCAACCGCCCCAATATGATCTAGATGTCCATGTGTAAATACTATGGCTCTTACTTTACCATCCACATCCTTCATCAAGGTATCATCAGGTATTATTCCTCTCTCAATTAAGTCTAAACTATGCATCCGCGCCATGTCGGTATCTTCGTGGATATGCACCCGGTCCAAGTGAATTCCCATATCAAATATCACTACATCTTCACCAACCTTAACTGCGGACATGTTTTTCCCTACTTCTTCATATCCACCAATGGCTATTACTTCAACGGTCATAGCTGTGATCTCCTAGCATATTCTTCAGTATTAATTCCCCTTAAGTTAAGCCATTCCCTGGTTTTCCCCATTATTAATAAATCTGATTTTCTGAGATCAGATATATCTGAAGCTCCCACCAAGTACATGGCTACTTTCAGTTCCTCTATAAATTTCATGATCTTAATTTTAACTGCTTCATATCCCATGTAAGCTTCTTTTAGAACTGGTAATGCTAATCCCACTGCTTCAGCACCTAAAGCTAATGCTTTAGCAGCATCCAATCCGCTTCTAATTCCCCCTGATGATATAATGGGTACATTTACTGATTTAAGCACCTCTACAGTACTTACTGCAGTTGGTATTCCCCAATCTCGGAAGAGATTCCCCAAGTAAGGATCTTTCGAACGATACGTTTCAACAGCAGCCCAACTGGTTCCACCAGCACCAGCCACATCTATAGCCGCAGCACCAGCATTTGTTAATGCCATAGCATCCTCCTTTTTAATACCAGCCCCAGTTTCTTTAACTATTATAGGTATATCCAATTTTTTTGAAGCTTCTTGAACATCTTGAAGATAGTTTGAAGCGTCGACATCTCCCTCTGGTTGTATGGCTTCTTGTAAAGGGTTAATATGAACAGCCAAAGCATCTAAATTCATCATACCAGCTGCTTCCTCTGCATATTCAATCTGAGGAGCTCCAATATTACCAATTAAGAAAGTAGATGGTGCTTCATCCCTCATCACAGTGTAGGTTGATCTTAATTCAGGATTTTCCACAGCAGCACGCTGACTTCCCATGCCCAATCCTATTTTAAGCTGTTCCGCTGCCCGAGCTAATTCTCTGTTTATAGCCAAGCTGGCTGGATGCCCTCCAGTCATTCCCGTGATAATTATAGGTGCTTCCAATGTTTTACCGAAGAACTCGGTGGTTATATTAATTTCTTCTTTGTTAATTTGAGGAAGAGCTTTATGAATTAATTCTATTTCTTCAAATCCTGTTTTTTTATGCTTATGCTCCACATCACAGTGTTTACATAGCCACAGGTGCTCTAATTTTCTATCTGAAATCATTTTTTATTACCTTCTAAATATTTTTTTTAATTAAAGTTCCAGTTACTTTTTCACCATTTAAGGCATTTTTTATAATATTAAACTTATTTGCATTAATAATCTCAGATTCTACTCCTAGATTTGCAAGTTCCAGGAGTTCAGTGAGTTTTCCCGACATTCCTCCAGTCACATCTACTGTTTGATTATTTTTAATTAGTTCTATCTGTTCATTAGAGGTTACAACTTTTAATAACTCTGCATCGGGATTTATTTTCGGATTTTTATTATATATTCCATCTACATCAGAAGCCATGATAACTCTTTCTGGCCTTAAATTTTCGGCTAGATATTTAACGATTTGATCTCCAGATAATACTGCTATTTTAATAGATTCATCAAGATCAAGTACTACATCCCCATAGATCACAGGGACAAAACCTAAATCTAGATACTTACGAATTAAATCCAAACTAGCAGAATATAATCTTTTATTTTTAGTTAACATAAACGATGAAGGCTGTATCGAGACTGATAAAACGCCATGTATTCTTAAATATTCACAAACCAAACCATTTAATTCCTTAACACCGTGCTGAGTAATGGAAAATCCCAACATCTTATTCCATAAATCCTGGTCATCTTTAATCTCATCACCAATACCGTACTTACTGGCGAAGGGATGTCCAAAAGATCCAGCACCATGCACTATTATAAGTTTTCCATAGGAGGATTCTGATATTTCATGAGCGATTCTAGCTAAATTCTTATTATCCAAAGTAGGAGTTGCATAATCTTTTTTAGTTATAATGCTTCCGCCAAGTTTTAAGATTATCAAAAATTTATATCCTCCTTTTCCAAGTTCTTCCCACTTCCTGTTGAACACCTAAACTTGATAATTTAATGATAAAAGCATTTTCCACCCGCTGAAGCTCTCCTAGGACTTCATCTATTTTATTTGGAGAATAAGCTATGATGCTACCCCCTCCTCCAGCACCAGTGATTTTAGAGCCAATTGCTCCTGCTTTTCTAGCTATATAAACCATCCGGGATAATTCTGGAGTGTTAACTCCCAATGCATCCAAGAGCCCGTGATTAATATTCATAAGTTCTCCCAGAATTTCAGCATTTTCACAAACAATGGCTTCTCGTGCATTATCCGTAATTTGTTCAATTGAATCCATTATAGGGTTAATTACAGAAGGATAACTCTCTTTTTTAATTCGAACTGACTCAACTAATTCACGAGTGTTACTTTCTCTATCAGTGTACCCTATAATAAGAGAAGGATTCCAATTTAAAGGTAGATGAGTTATTTCCTCAGAATTCCTGGACAGATATATAACACCACCATAAGTACTTAATGTAGTATCAATGGGGCTTGCAGCACCCTGAACATCTAACTCTACCTGATGAGCGTAATTTGCTATCTCATCTTTTTTAAATTCCAGTTTATTATAAAATGATAGTGCAGTGATCGTAGCGACAGTGACCGCTGCTGATGACCCTAAACCCGACCCAATGGGTATTTCTAAATCCACATTGATATCCATTCCATTCTGCTTCTTTAATCCACTTAGTTGATTTACTTTCTTTAATGATTTGGAAATGTAATCCAAGATTCCTTTGTTGATCTGTTTCTCGTGTATTACATCATTTTCAGGTTCTAGGTATTCTGAAATACCCAATCCAGGCACCTCAACATGTGTCTTTGAATCTATTCTTTCCCGAATTTTTACTCGGGCTTTTTTATCAATTGCAACTGCTATGGCAGGTTTACCATAAATTACAGCATGTTCTCCAAAAAGAATGGCCTTACCCGGTGCAGATGCTATAACTTGCATTTGAAATTTACCTCCAGATCTTCAAAAGATATCTGGAAACATTTGTAAATGTTAATAATATAAGAAAATTTTTTGCAATTAATAGATTTGTTAATAAGTTTAAGTCCTACTATTAAATTGTAAAAGGTTTTGAAGTACACTATTCATTTAATTAAATTTTGTATTTTATGTTTTTTTATTCTATAATTGCTGATGCATATCCTACTACGGCTGTTTTATCACCTGTTATATCACCACTAGTAGCATACTTTAAAATTTCAACTTTCTCAGCACCTAATAATTTTGAGAATACTAAAGCAACTGTGACTGGTCCATATCCACACATGGTAATGTTTAATTCGCTTATGCGTTTAATCATCAATTTTTCATCCAATTTTTTAATAGCATCTAAAACCAGCCTGTCATTGTTGGCAGCTATTTCTTGGGGTTTGTAATGAGTGAAATCAGTACTTGCTATAATCATTACATCTCTACCCAGTTTTCTGCTAGTTTCAGCTATAGATGCACCTACTTCCGTTGCGGTTTCCAGATCCTGCATCCACATACAAATGGGTACTATTTGAAAATCCTTATTCCATCTTTGAGCTAAATATTGTAAGAATGGTAATTGGACTTCACAGCTATGTTCTTGTAAATGTGCTGATGGTTCTGAATCTATAATAGGTGCTTGATTTATTAATTCTGCTGCAAATTCATTATCAATCTCCACTAAACCTAATGGAGTTTGCCATGAGCCTTCCGTCATTGTGGAGACGCCAGAGCCAATGCCAGTGTGATTAGGACAGATTATTATAAAGGTTTCAGGTAAACCATCTTCTGCTATTTTAGAATAAGAATGAGCAGCTACAGGTCCTGAATAAAGGTATCCTGCATGTGGTGCTATAACACTCTTTAATTCTCTTTTATCTCCTAAATAATCTGGAATTTGTCCGGGTCCTAATTGATGTTGGAAACACCATTCTATTCTTCTTTTTAAAGAATCAGCATCTCCTTCATAAAAAGTTCCTGCTACTGCAGGTTTTCTTATCATGAAAATCACTTGTCCTTTTCAAATTTTTTTTATGACTTAAAACCTATTTATTAAAATCCCATCAGTTATTATTTATTTATATTTTAAGCTCAAAATCTGTTGGTTCAATATCAAGTTCCTGGTCTTCATTTAACATTCCTTTCTCTCGCATCATTTGGCGTGCTAGTAACCAGTAAACTAGTGCAATGGCTTTTCTTCCTTTGTTATTAACTGGTATTACTATATCCACATTTCCTAGGAGATTTTCGGTATCACATAATGCTACTACTGGTACTCCAATCTGTCTAGCTTCTATTATAGCCTGAGAGTCTGATCGAGGGTCGGTCACTAGTATTACTTTGGGTTCTATGAATTTAGCGTAAGAAGGATTAGTGAGTGTCCCAGGAATGAATCTTCCCGGAATGGTACGTGCGCCAGTAACCTCCCCAAACTTTTTAACAGGTGCTTGACCATATTGTCGAGTGGAAACTACTAAAATATCATCTGGGTCGAATTTAGACAGGAACTTTGCTGCCGCGGTTATTCTGTCGTTAGTTTTTCTAACATCTAATACATAAAGACCGTCTGATCTTACCCTATATATATATCGCTCCATATCCTTTGTTTTCTGTTGAGTGCCGATGTGTAAACCAGCTGCTAAATATTTATCTAATGGAATTAAAAGTTCTGACAAACTTATCACCTCTATTTAAAACTTACATTTTTAAACCAGTTTTTTAACCCTTTAAATTTTCTCTCAATTGAATTTCTAAGAAATTCATATCTCCTTGTTTCAGTTAAACGTTTTAGAGGGATTTAAATATTCTAAAATGAAATTTTTTTTATAAGAGCAGGTTTTCCCTAGTTTAATCTATTTTTTTTATAATCGAAATTTTATGATTATCTAAAATGAAATTTTTTAAAGCAAATTTTTGATTCAGTTATTTATTAATTCTGAGAAATTATGGAATATTAATGGAAATTAAATTTTTCTTTAATCTTCCTCCACAGTCACTGCTCCATTAGGACATACGTCCATGCAAACCTCGCATAAACTGCATTCATCTACATCACTTATAGCAATTATCTCTCCGTCAATAATTAGAACTTCCATAGGACATACATCTACACATTCCGCACAATTTGCACCTTCACATTTTTCATGATCTATTGTTATTTTAACCATTTTCATCTCCCATTTGAATCTTTATTTTTTCCATCAAAAATGAATGTAAAAATATTTTAGATCTATTTTTGGAAATATTTAATAATAAAAGTTCTAGCGGTATTTACCAATTCTAGACATGCTAACATTGTTGATTTCTTTCTCTATTCTAATGAGTTCATTGAGTTTAGCTATACGTTCACCGCCCACTGCACCTGTTTTAATGATCGGACAGGAAAATGCAACCGCTAAGTGAGCTATAGTCTCATCAGTAGTTTCACCAGAACGATGAGAAACAACAGGCACGTATTTATTATTTCGAGCCAGTTCCACAGTGTTATAAGTATCAGTGAGTGTTCCAATTTGATTAGGTTTTATGATGATAGAATTGGCGGCATGTTTATCAATACCCTCTTGTAATAACTCCGTGTTGGTTACAAAAATGTCATCTCCACAGATGATACATTTTTTACCCACTTTACGGGTGAGTTCAGTGAATCCTTCAAAATCATCTTCACGTATAGGATCCTCTACGAAGAAAAATCCATAGTTATCTATGATCTCTTCTACAAAATCAACCTGCTCGCTAGTGGACCTTTCTACGCCTTCTCTTTGATAAATGTACATTTCCTTAGATGGATCCCACATTTCACTAGCAGCTAAATCCATAGCTGGTTTCACTTCCACCCCTGTTTCATCACTTACAATCTGACAGGCTTTAACCTGAATTTCCAATGCTTCTTCATTTGTAAGATTGGGAGCCCATCCCCCTTCATCGCCTTTGCCACCAGTAAAAGAATTATCTTTAGCTGGGATTAATTCCCTGATTTTTTTATGTACATTAACATTAGTGAATACAGCTTCAGTGATATTTTCAGCACCTACTGGAATTACTAAGAATTCCTGTATGTCGGGAGCATTACGCCCAGCATGAGCTCCTCCGTTAATCATGTTTCCTAATGGGTAAGGTATTTCAGTAGGCATGTTCCCTCCTAAAAAGCGGTAAAGTGGCATGTTATAAGATGATGCTGCAGCTTTAGCCGTGGCCATGGAAACTGCTACTGTAGTGTTACCACCTATTGATGATAAATTTTCTGTACCATCTATCTCCCTTAAAACCATATCTATTTCATTTAAATCTTCAGCATCCATTCCAATAAGTTCTGATGAAATTATATCTTCAACCTCACCTATTATTTTGTCAACTCCACCTGCAGGGAAGGCAACAACTTCATGAGCTCCAGTACTGGCTCCGCTGGGAGCTGCAGCCCTTCCGAAACCATTCCATGTAATTACATCTACTTCCACGGTGGGGTTTCCTCTACTATCCAAAATCTTTCTTACACGCACATCTTCAATAATACTATCCACAAAAAACACCTCTTTTTAGGAAAAATAGTGGTTGATTAGGGTTATTTGGATGTTAATAACTGAGTATTTATTTTATTTACAATTATATTTAAAAAAACTACTTTTATTTAACTAAGACACCTACTTTTAATGGGATTACATTCTCTTTTAATTCTAAAGTTGCAATATCAACGGGATCGATGGAACCTGAAATATCCACTAATGGAGTTGCACCTAATGATAGTTGAAGAGCTCTGGCACCAATTAATCGTGCCTTTTCAAATCGAGTGAGTTTTATTGGAGTAACCTTTTTTTTAACCATAATAACTACTTCCATAAATAAATTTTTTTTTATTCCTCAAATTTTTTTTTAAATGAATAAATATTTTCATAATATTGAATTAAAAGATGGGGCCGCCGAGATTTGAACTCGGGTCTCCAGCGTTCCGGTGATTGAACCATCCCCGTTTCAGTCGAAGAAATATGTTCAAGAAAAGTTATGGAGGGGGTTATTACTCCTTAACTAAGGAAATGGAATACTTACTTCAATGGCTGAGAGGATGGACCAAGCTACCCTACGGCCCCTACCAAACTTCAACATGGGCTATGAGCATTCTTCTACAGCAATATTTGTTAAGTCCCAGATCATCAAGAACATCTTTAGGATTTTCTCCATCCTGTGTTCTTTTCTGAAATTCCTCATAATAACCTGATACTACTTTACCACAGCTTAAACATCTTATTGGAATCATAATAAACCATCTTTAAAATTGGTAATTGTTTCACCTGTAACTTTTCTGTCTTCGTGCTCTAGCTCCTCTTCCACCATATTTTTTTGGTTCACTACGGCGGGGATCACCTACTAACATAGTTCGATCATACTGAGCATATTTTTCCTTTAAATCCATATCACTAGTCCATTGCACTAATCCTTTAGCTATAACCATCCTTGCAGCTTCAGCTTGACCCATTACTCCTCCACCTACAACTCTAACGTCAATATCCACATTTTCAATCAGTTTACCTGCTAATGTGAGTGGTTCGTTGATTTTGAGTCGAGCTAATTCCGGTTGGTATAATACTACAGGGCGTTTATTTATCCTCACTCTACCTTTTCCTTCACGGAATCTTCCCCTAGCTATTGAAGTTTTCCTCTTTCCACTTGTATGAATTACCTTCTTCATTATTAAACACTACCATAATTTTTTTATTTAATTTTTAAGTTTTATACATTAAATAGAATTAAAATTTTGATCCAAGTAATCGAGATATTTTTCCTAATTCAACACTCTTTTTGATGTGTCTAGGCATCGTTTCAGGTAGTTGTAAGGTCTCTTGACCTTTAAATTCATTTGGGACTCCCACATAAACTTTAAGTGTCTTAAAAGCTTCTCTACCCGTAGATTGTTTGTAAGGAAGCATGCCTCTTACTGTTCTCCGGAATATATCATCAGGTCTGCGGGGATATTTAGGTCCCATTGTCCTAGGATTGGAAATACTGGCCCTGTCAATTCTTTGTTTATATTTTATATAGGCCCATTCTTTAGTACCTGATATAAGAATTTTGTCAGCATTTAAAACCGTTATACTCTCACCTTCTAAAAGTTTCTTGCTCACTTTACTGGCAAGTCTTCCTAGTACGAGTCCTTCGCCATCTATAATCATTTTAAATACACCTTACCCATTATTAAATAATGCAAAATATTTTTTTTATTCTATTATTCTTACACCACTGCCCTTGGGATTACTCTCCATAAGTTGAATTATGGTGAGACATTCACCACCAGCGGTTTCTATTTTATCTTTAGCCAAACTAGAGAAACTCAGTGCCGCTACTTTAATCTTATGATCCAGCCTACCGCTTCCTAAAATTTTACCTGGCACCAAAACTAATTCATCAGCAGATGTGAAACGGTTTAACTGAGATATATTAACCTCAGCCTGTCTTCTAGTTGATCTTTCAAGTCTTCGAGATACATCCTTCCAGATGGGTGCTTCTTTCTGGTATGAGTTTTCTTTAAGACTTTTTATAAGTCCTGTGATCTTGGGGTTGGTCTTTTGTGTTATCATTTATAACTTACTCCTTTTCATTAAAGGTTAATATTTTATCAGATTTTTGAGCTAGTATATCGCAGGCCGTTATTATTACCTCTTCTGGAGATAATGATCCATCGGTTTCAATTTTAAATATGAATTTATCTTCTCTACCTTCTACAGTTATTGCTGATGGTTCACAATCCTTAACACAAGTTTTACACATTGTACATTGTTCAGGATCCAAAATAATTATCTTATTCTCTTTCTCATCAAACTGTAGAACTCCACGAGGGCACTCTCCAGCACATTTTGCACAGACTTCACATTTTTCTGGATCAATAGTAATTAATGGGTAGTACTTGTAAGCGGAAGTAGTAGTAGGCTGCCATTTAGCATGCTCTAAACCAATTCCTAGTTGTGCTATAGCCTCTAATTCCACTTCTTCTCCCTCTCTTAACTTTAGAAGTGGAATTCTGTCATAAACCGGGATAATTTTAGGGTCTTGTGAAGTAAGATCTCCAGAGTAAACTACTTTAGGACCAGTCTCTTTCAGAACGAGTGAAACACTACAACGAGGGCAGTGATCTTCACAATCACACTCTTCTCTTAATGTAATTGAGTCTAGATCCGTTTTGAGTGGAATTAAACCTAATCTATGTGATAAAACTTCATCAAATATACGTGAATCATTTTTATATATTTCAACATTCTCTACTGCCATGGTGGGAATTTCAACCATACAAATTCTTCTCAATGCATTTACAAATGGTACATCTACACCCTCAACTATTAGTACGATATTTTTTTCATCTTTACTTTTAATGTCTATATTCATTTAGACCCTTCTCCCCCTTTTACCTCCCGGTCTTCCGGTACCATCATGAGGTATTGGAGTTACATCTTCGATTTTACCAATTCTTATGCCTGCTCTTGCTAAAGCTCTTATTGTGGCTTGAGCCCCAGGTCCGGGTGTTCTGGGACCGTTTCCACCAGGTGCTCTTACTCTGATGTGCAATCCTATAATTCCCTTTTCTTTTACGTCATCTGCTGCCCTGGAGGCTGCTTCCATAGCTGCGAATGGTGATGATTCCTGTCTGTCTGCTCTTACTACTTTACCACCTGACCATTGAGTAATGGTTTCTGCTCCCGTGAGATCAGTTACTGTGATTATTGTATTATTAAAAGAGGAGTAAATGTTAGCTACACCCCATTTTTCATTTTCCGCCATTAATTTCACCTAAATTAATTTGATAAATTAATATATTATATTGTTTTGATATTTCTTATGGAATATCTTATTATTCTATTTTTTCTCCAGCCTTGGAAACCTGATCCTTATGATATTTTTCCATTACGGAGCCTTCATAAAATCCTATGAGACCTTCTTCACCATGCTTTACCAGATAACTAGGTGCATCTATTTTTTTACCGTTAAGAGCTATGTGTCCATGTACTACCATAATTCGAGATTGTTTTGCAGTGTTAGCCAATCCTTTCTGATGTACCATGGTTTGTAATCTTCTTCGGAGCACATCTTCTGTGGTGAGATTTAATACATCCTCCAATTTAGCTTCTTCTCCCAGGAAACCTAATCTCATCAGATGGCTTAAAAGCTGATTTCTTTCAGCCGGAGTATGTTCACTAGACATACCTAGAAGTTGCCTAGCATCCCTCCTATACCTTTTAACCATTGTTTCAGCTTTCCAGATCTCTTTCTTAGTTTTAAGCCCATATTTCAAGACTAATTTATTCTCTTCTTTTATTCTATCCGCATTCCAGGGGTGGGATGGTGTATCATATTTTTTCCTTGATTTTCTTGGATGTCCCATAATAAATTTCTCCTATTATAAGTTTTATACTTGCCTTGCTCTTCTTTTCCTAACTCCAACTGATATTCCTTTTCTAAAGGTGGATTTTGTTCTTTGACCTCTGACGGGTAATCCTACTTCATGCCTTCTGCCTTTATAACTTCTAACTTTTTTCATTCGATTCAAATCATCTCTAAGACGCATCATTAAGTCAGATTCTATGAGATGGACTGTTACACCAGTTTCATAATCATTACGTCGGTTTAACATCCAATCAGGGAGATTGAATTTTTTAGGATCTCTCATTGCACCTTCAATTTCAGTAATTTTATCATCAGATAGATATCCGATTTTTTGATTTAAATCTAAATTCATAGACGTGCATAAAGCCCCTGATAATGCAATTCCCACACCTTTTACACCTGCAAGGGCGTTTACGGTTGATTTATTACCATCCAAATCTCTCCTGGCAATACGGACCATGTGTTTAAATTCTTCTTCCATACTAATTAACCTCCAAATTTCCATGTTTATACGGATTTAATTAAAATCATTTTTTTGATCAATTGTTTATTATTAATTTATATTTATTTTGAAACGCCGGGACTGGGATTTGAACCCAGGAGGAGCAAAGCTCCACAAGATTTCCAGTCTTGCGCCGTACCTGGCTAGGCTATCCCGGCATAAGTAGAATAACAAATCTAAATGAACTCTAACTCATTCATAAAAGGTTAAGCTACATCCGGATTTAAGATTCGAATAATTTTGGAAGTTCATATTAAAGAGCGGGTTTTTACTTCCACATCTTTGGATATGTTCCAGGTTCCATAAAAACCTTTTTTATATCCACCATTATACCTTTAGTTTTCTCGCAGATCTCATTAGAATTATAGAGGCTTTCCCCAGCTGCTATCAACTCACCCTTCAAAGTCTTCAGGGCAACAAGTGATCCCTTCTCAATATTTGATGTAAGAGATAAGATTCCACCACTAGCCAGATCGGCACCGTGACATAATGCATCCACTGCAGAGTCTCTAACCACCAATTTAGGCAGGTGACATGATGCTTTTTCCATAGGCAGTATAGTATTTCTTAGTGCCGATTCATCTCCTTCCTCAGTCAACTGCCAATAATCATCGGTTAAATTCTGTAAGGTTTTAAGGGTTTTATCCTCCCTGAAGGAACCGACAATAGTTCTGCGAAGCTCTGCCATATGTGCGCCAGATCCTAATGCTTCACCAATATCATGGCAGTATTTCCGGATATAAGTTCCGGCTTCGCATCCTATTCTAAAAAGAACATTCTGTCCATCCATCTCAAGTAGATCAACATAGTATATTCTACGTACTCTTAATTCTCTTTTAACTGCTGATTTAACCGGTGGAATCTGGAATATTTTTCCTTGAAATTCTCGAAGTATACTAGCTATACTACAGTCATCAACCTCTTCATGCAACCTCATGAGACATACATATTCTTTAGGGGCCTGAAGCAGAAGTTCAATAACTCGAGTAGCTTGATTAATGCCTATGGGAAGCACACCTGTAACTCGAGGATCCAAAGTTCCTCCATGACCTGTTTTATCCACATTAAGTATTTTTTTAACCCAGGAATCTATTTCATGGGAGGTTGGGCCTGACGGTTTATCTAAATTGATAATACCCTTAGAAATATGATCCTCTATAGATCTTTCATCAGGCGGACAACCATATTCAGGGTTTGTTTCACCCTCAGCCTTGTGGAGGAGTTCTACCATCAATAAAACCTTTACATTAATTCAAATGCTTCAAACTTAACTTTAATAAGCTCATAAAAAACATTTTTTATTCTTAAGTATTTACGCCAAAATGGATTCTAAATCTTTTTTAACTGCTTCAACATCATCAGATTTAATTTCAATTACCTGATCCACTGGTTCTAAATGTTTAATATTGCATCTTCTATTTTTTATGGTTTTACCCACCACTTCTACAAACTTATCATCTATAATCTCTACAATTACACATTTTTCGCCTGATTCTCTTCCCGCGATTTTAATACAAACTCTTCCAACTTCTATGGCTGGCATTAAATCACCTCAATTGCTGTTAATATAATTTGAGTGACGCTTTCAGCATGGAAACTGTTAGTTTTGATGATAAGATCATAAATCTCAAGATCATTAATGTTTATTCCATGTAATTCCTGATAACGCCTAGCCTCGCTTTTTCCTCTCTCTAAAATTTCTTTCTCTACAATATTTAAAGGTTTATTTTCTCTTCTACTGATTCGCTCAGAACGAACACTTAATGGGGCTGTGAAAAAAACTTTAAGATCAGCTTCTACAAAATATGCGGAAAGTCTTCCTTCAACAATTAGATCTTCACTTTCATCAGCTATCTGAGCTTGTCTTTGATCTATTTCACGATCAATATCTAAGTTATCTTCAGCATATTTACTAAATTTTAATATAGTCATGTTGCATTCGGCTGCCATCTGACGAAATATATCCCCTGCTGAAAGATAAGGAATTCCCATCTTTTTAGACAGGATTTCTGATACTGTAGTTGTACCACTTCCAGCCAATCCGCCGATGGTTATAATCATCAGGATCTGGCCTCTTTTTTAAACATTTTACGGCTGCATTCTGAACAAAGATATCCACCATATGGTCTATTAGGTCTTTTCTTTGATTTTGAAAGTTTTCTTACTTGATAAGGTCTTCCCCGGGGGACTGAATGAAGTAATTTACCACAATCCGCGCATAAATGTTTGGATGGTTTCTTCTTCTTATAATGTAATACCGTTACTCCTCCAGGAGTTTTCTTAAAAGTTCTCTTATATGATCTAGATCTATATCTTAACGCTGGCATTATAATACACCTCTTAAACTTATCTTTTTATTACATAGCTCCTTTAAGTCCCAAGAATTTTCTCCATATTAAAGACATGGCAAATGAACATAGAATATACCAACCTAACCATTCAATAGCCATGACATTAGCAGGCACGAAAGCAGAGGGATGGTAAAACATGTGGAATAACGGCACTAATAACACATAATAGGCTAATGCAGGTAATAACACGTAAAAATGAGTTATTGCAGGATTCTGCGCCATCCAATAAAATACGATTATTATAGGAACAAAAGTCACTATCATAGGTTTGAATGAGTTGAACATCATCTCTTTCTGGATTTCCATGAATTCAGACTGTTTTTTCTGAGCATCCTTCATAACCTTGGGGTCGCCTGATTTTTGAGCTTGCATCATTTCCTGTTGGAATACTTTCATCTCCTTCTGTAAAAACTGTAATCGATCCTGATCTACTAGTAGCTTATTAGCTAGGGTGATTATAAAAGCCACTATAGTAGCTATTATTAATACTCCTACCATTAATCCAAATGCCGGATTATGTGGATCATTCACTAAGTGAAGTAAAGGAGTTAACACCGGATTCAGGATTTGATTTAAAATTTGAATCGCCATTTTTCACATACCTCTTATCCTAAACTATTATAGTTTTCAGTTTTAATAAATTTTTTTTTAAATTTAATAAATTATTCAAGAGTTCTAATAATTTTCTCAACAGATTCATCCAATCGATTATCATGATTCATAATTATCTGAACGGTTGCACCAGTTAAGGCAGCGTAAGCCATTGAAACTGCCCTATTCATTTGTTGATGAAGATTGATGTCTTTAAGTTTCTCCACATCCCTAATTCTGGATGTGTCATTGATTCTTCGTAAAATTATCTCGTCACCGTCTGCCTCAATCAATACGAATTGATCGGGTTGTAACTCCTCAAGCACCCATTTAGGAAGTCCTGGTAAAAAACCATGAGGTGTTTTGATTGTACAATGAGTATCTACTATTATATTAGTTTCCTCTGACCTTTCTCTTATATTTTTTGCAGCTTTCCTCTGAACTTCCTTCTGCACATCAGGAGATAATTTTCTTATAGAGTCTCGATCATCCGCTAATCCCATTTCTTGAGCTATAGTAAGCATCACATCACCATAATTAACATGGGTATACTCCAAGAGTTCCAATGCATTCTCCAGTACTGTTGTACTGCCTGAACCTGGAATTCCAGCTATTACGACCACTTTCATCCTATAAATCCTCTCTTGAATTTTGATATATTTATTTTATAAAATTTTATCTTAACTCTATTTTTTTTATTCCAAAAACTTTCTGAGCATAGGGTGCATATCCATCATCTGTTCTTGGGCTAATTCTTCATATAATCTGTATACTATACCCACCGTAAGCAGAACTCCTGTACCTCCACCTAGAGCACCCGTGAGATCTGCTCCGAAGGCTAGGAAACCTACAAATGCACCACCCATTATAGTTATAGCAGGAATGTACTTTTGAAGAATTCTCTCGAAATGTCCTCTACTACTTCGGAAACCTGGAATCTGCATACCCATCTGATATAACTGCTTTGAAACCTGTTTAGGGCCGATTCCACTTAACTCAACCCATAACCAGGCGAATAATATACATGACGCTACAAACACTATTCCAAAGACTATCACTTCCAATGGATTAGTGAATATTGTACTAACAGTAGGATATGTGAGTAATAAGGCTAAACCGCTTATTGCTTTACCATTAGAGACTGTACCTAGAATGGGGAAACCTAATTTCTGGAACATTTCTGCGAAAAGTTGCACGTTCAAGAGAAGTGCACTGGTTAATATAACCGGCATATTACTAGCATATATGAATCTAAGAGGATACTTTCCACGTGCTCCTTTAACACCACCGTAAGATACTGGTATCTCTACTCGCATACTTTCAGCATAAACAACCACGGCGAATACCACTATAACAGCAAACACAGGTAATAGAAGGCTTAAATCAGGTGAACTTGTTGTTAAGGTGTATATGAAATGAGGCAGTGCTCCGGCAGGTACTCCGGGAGATGTTGGTGAGGAGAGAGGGTTAAATGTTCCTACAATGATTGTTTGAGCCACTCCTGCTGCTATGAATAACCCTACACCACTTCCAAATCCCCATTTGGATACAACTTCATCAAGGAATATAATGAGTACTCCTCCAATGATGATTTGTAGTAGTAATATCCCTGTAAATGAGGGATCAGCGGGGGGTAGTGCACCACTGAGAACTAATACTGCAGCTTCAAATATTGTAAATAAGATTGCAAGGAGTTTCTGAGTACCCTGGAATATAACTTTATCTCTTGGTTGGCTAAGATCTAGATCAATAATTTTTCCCCCAACCAGGAGCTGCAATATGATGGATGCGGAAACTATGGGCCCTATACCTAAAGTGATGATAGAACCGAAGCTACCAGCCAGTACGGCTCGAAGTCCTCCGAATTGGTCCACAGCTGTAGGGCTTAGGCCATATAAAGCTACTATACCCAAAATAAAATATAATATGAGGATTACTCCCGTCCATTTAAGCTTTTCCCTAAATGGAACCCTATAATCAGGTGATTTAACCTGAGGGATAAGGGAAAAAATAGGCTCCAGCTTTTCAATCAATGATTTCACTCCTTACTTGAAAAATATTATAATCAGTCTTTAATTTGTAAATTGAATAATTTGATAGTTTATAAAATAAATTTTTTAAATGACGACTGCCTCTCCACCAGCATTTTCAATCTTATTTAACGCCGTCTGTGAAAATTTAGGGGATTTAATTTTAAGTGGCTGTGTGATTTTACCATTTCCCAATACTTTATTATATCCCAGCTCGGTTACATCTATCACTATAATCCCATTTTCTTGGATTGCTAAGTTCTTATCAACCATTCCGGCTGCTTTTTCATCTATGAAATCAAGATTTACTGTTTTAAATCTTTTTATAGTTTTTTGAGGTCTTTTAAAACCGTATTTTCCATAATGTTTGGGATCATATTTAACTATCCAAGTCCACATGTGTTTGTGACCTCCAGACATTCCTCTTCCACCACGGTGGCCTGCTCCTCTCCTCATCTTGGAGCAACCTCCTCCCACGGTTCTTGAGCCTCGCATTTTACATATTTTTTTAGTTTTTCTTATCATTCGTGATCAAACCTTTAACTTAAGTTTAAATTTCTTAAAGTCTCTTTTTAATAGAGATTTATTATTTTTAATTATTGATTTTAATCTCATTTCCTTTTTTTGGATCAGGAAAAATTTTAGGGTACTTAAATCATTTTATTTATGAGTTCTTCTATATTTTCTCCCCGGTATCCTAAACTTCCGCCTTCATTGTAGGTTTTTTTAATGTTTTTATAACCTTTACGAGGGGGATGTAATCTAAAAATAGGTTTTACGCCAGATTTTTCTAGTTTTGCACCTTCAATCACTGCTTTGGAAAGTTCTTCAATGGAAGAGTAATCAGTGTTCTCTTTTAAATATTCTTCTGTAACTTGGACACCGCCGGGGAGCTTTCCTCTTTTACTTATAACCTTAATAATAGTGTCTTCCCTGATTTCACCCCAAGTTATATAATCTTTTGCCTTCCTGAGCATTCCCAGATAATTAGGATTTTCATCAAGCATAACGGCATGATTTATTCTAGTAAGCCGCAGCATCTTCATGGTATCCTCAATTTCTCTTTTTAAACCTGTTCTGCCCCTTATTCTTATGGCTGCAATCATTTTTTTATCACCTTATAATATTGTCAATTGTGTTCTAAAAAATTCTCTGAGCTTTTTATGGATTTAATAAGGACATTCCACTCCAAGATTTTCTAGATCCGATTTACTTGCTTTAACAGTACTCAAATGCTTCAGGGCTTCGAAAACTGCTCCTGCAAAGTTTATAGTGGTTTGAGTTTGACCTCGAGTTTGAGACCAGATATCATCTATACCGGCTAGTCTGAGGATGGTTTTACCTACGTTTCCTAAAGCTAGTCCCACCCCACCAGGGGCGGGCATAAGAGTTACTCTTACACTTCCAACTTTTCCTTCTACCTTAAATGGAACGGTATGTTCTTTCCCACAAACACATCCCCAATCACCGCAGCCTCTTCTAACTTTTATTATATTATATTTAGCATCATCAACGGCTTTTCTTATGGCGGGACCTACTTCTTTGGCTTTGCCCTGTCCTAAACCAACATACCCATTTTTATTGCCTACAGCTACTATAACGCGGAAATTAACTTTTCTACCAGATTTATGCATTCTCTGGACAAGATTAACATCCATTACTTCTTCTTCTAGATCTGGTAGCAGTGCATCTACTATCTCCAGTTCCATTATAGGAAGGCCTCTCTCAAAAATTTCATCTATATCTGTTATATTACCTTCCTTTACAATACGTCCCAGATTTGTTTTAGGCTCCCATTCTTCATTACTCATGATGATACCTCGGTTTCAATCTTATTTTTAACCGTTTCAAAGTGATTAGGTAGGTCTACAGGTGAAAAATCCCTCTCTAAATAATGTGAAAACTTTTCTTTAAGTTCATTTTCGTTGAGGTTTTTGGCGTATTCAGCAAATTTAGTGCCGTTAATTCTTTCATCATCAGGTAAAATTTTATCATTATATGGTACATTAAGTCCGGCATCTACAGCTCCCTTAAGAACTGCAAATACTTTTGAACCCCTGATGGAAGATTTTAAACCTATATCTAATGTTGCCTCGTCTATTCCTTCTATTAAAGATTTTTTTCCAAATAAAAATCCAGTGAGATAAGCAGCAGAAGTGTTTTTTCCATTACCCTTCCATCCGAATTTTTCCAGTTCCTTAGAATTAGCTGAAACTAAAGTTTCATCTCCTTTGGAACTGACTTTTATTATTTGTGATATTACATGCTGATTAGTAATCCTTACGACCATTCTGGAATTGTCTAACGTTATAAGTTTTAATCTTGCGTTATAATTTGTTTTTCCTTCTTTTCTTCTTTTAAATGCTAATTTATATCTTGATCCGTGTGCCATTTATAAAATCCCCTGTTTATCTTAGAAGGTCATGATCCCTAGCGTAGGTTTTCATGTAGGATTTGCTTCGGAATGCACCACCCTTAGCCATTCTATAAAGTTTCCTATAGGTGGTTCTATTTATGTCCCGGTTATCCCTCATGCCCTTTAAGTCTTTCCTTAAAGCCCTTATAGTAGTCATCCAAGCTTTCTTTTTAGGGTTTCTAGCGCCTTTAGCTCCTTTTATACTACCGCGGCCTTTTCTTCTTCCTTTCTTTTTTTGTTCTGCAATTTTCTTTGATCTGTAGCTGCTTATACCCTTCTGGGGTCTTGCTATTATAATCTTATTATCTATAAGTTGTTTTACCCCTTCTCTAGTTATAGCCCGTGATACTTCCTCTATGTTTTCAGGATCTATCCAAACCCGGTTTACTCCTACTTTGAGTATATCCGCAGCTAATCTTTTTTGAGTAGTAAGATTCATAAAGAAACCTCCCTCTCAATCAACCAAATTAAAAAAATGTGATTGATCAAAATTTTTTATACATCCCAAAAATTAGAACCATTTTAAGTTCCTCAAATTACATTTTTAATCAATACTTCATGGTTCATCTATACTTTTAGGATTAAAAATTAAGATGCATATCTTTTACATCCATTATATAAATTCTATCTTTTTTTGGCTGTCTCATATCAGATTTTTGATGATAAGCATTTTTTAGACATCTATTAAGTTTGTCCTGTTTATAGTCCCTTATTCAGGATTTTAATTTTTAGTTCCTGTGCTTTCTCAAGCATGATTTCCTTTTTTCTTTTACCTATTTTGGAACTGATTCTCCCTGCTTGGGTTTCTGAATTTAAACTTTCTAGTTCCATCATGTTAGAAATCAACACATCCTGATATCCAGAAGGATGTAATCCCCTAGTTTTTTTGGGAGATCCGTAACCAATAGTAGGCATCGCTGGTTTCCTTGCCTCATATCTTCTCCTTTTACTGGTTTTTCCCCGGGCTTTTCTCCATTTATCTCCAAGTTTTTTGTATCTGTGCCATTCCTGTCGTTTAAAATGTGGTTTTTTCATTTTTGGATCACCTTAAAGTTTTTCTACAAGGTATATTCCATCCTGGAATACCCTAGGATCCCTACCTTTTATCTTAGTGGCCTGTTCAATGTTAGCCATTGTTTGTCCCACATCTTCCTTGTTAACACCACTTACAATAACCTCATCACCCTTAATCTGGACTTTTGTATCGCTTAAAATCTTAGCAGTCCGCGGATGCCTTTCACCGAGGAAATTTTCGATGATAACTTTACCTTCATTAACTTTTACAGTCATTGGAAAGTGAGCGTAAACAATCTTCATTTTGTAAGTAAATCCATCAGTTAAACCTATAATCATATTATTTATGTGGGATTTTATAGTTCCCAGCATGGCTTTATCTCTTTTTTTAGGGAATTGAGCTTCTAAAACAATATTTCCATCATCTTTCAAAATTTTAATTGCTCTCTGCTTAAAATTCCTTTTAAGCTCACCCTTTGATCCAGTTACAGCCACCTCATCGGTGATGGTAACTTCAATACCCTCGGGTATAGGAATTTCTTCCCTAAGAATCACTACTGCTTGAGCCATTTTTTATCACCTTAATAAATATATACCAAAAGCCTACCACCGATGCCTTTATCTTTAGCATCTTTGTGAGTCATGATTCCTTGAGGGGTTGTCATGATTATAATACCAAAGTTTTTGGCTGGTAGATATCTTTTTTCAAATTTTTCAAATTCATCATTTTTTATGGCGTGTCTAGGCTTTATAACACCACATTTGTTTATATTACCTTCTAATTCAACTATGAATTGTCCTGCCTTACCATCATCCACAAACTCGAATTCACCAATATATCCTTCTTTTTGCATGGTCCTTAGAACATGACCAATCATTTTAGATGCTGGAGAGATAGTGCATCTCTTGTTTCCCTGCATCTCGTTGTTACGCATGTTTGTAAGAGCATTTGACAGAGGATCCATAAGAGTCATAAATTGCACCTCTAATTATATTTTTTAAATCCTATTTTTGATGCGAGTTCTCTGAAGCATTGTCTGCATAACATAAGCCCGTATCTTCTCACAAGGGCTGAATGATCCCCACATCTTCTACATTTTCTTGATGCTTTTCCATATTTTCTTGGCAATTTATCACCTATTCTATCTCAACTTGGAATTTGTCCTGCATAAACTGAATGGTCTCCTCAGAGGCGACCTGATGTTTTGTGGGAACATTTTTACGTTGAATTTTCCTTCTTTTTATTCTATAACCTGGTTTTTCAAAGGTTACTGAAACATTCATCCCAAATATTCCTATGTCCGGGTCGTATCGCATTCCCGGGATTTCTATGTGTTCCTCTATTCCGAAAGATACATTACCTTGACTGTCGAATTGGCTGGATTTAAGTCTGTTACCTACACCATCCAAAATCAATTTAACAGCTTTAACTGCTTTTTCATGCCTTAAAGTGACTTTGCAAGCTATAGGTTGACCTCTTCTAATACCAAATTCGGGATTGGTAACTTTAGAATAAGTACGAACTGGTTTCTGATTAGTGATGTTGGTTAAGAGTTTTTCTGCTTTAGCAAGTTTTTCTCCACCTTCACCTACGCCAATATTAATGGTAGCTTTGGCTATCTTTACTTCTTCCATGGGATTCATTAAGAACCTCCGGGAAGTGAAATCACAGGTTTATCCTTGCCTAACACAAAAACATAATCTTTGAGGGTTTGGAATGTTTTTCTTTCACTTTCTATGACTACAGTGTTTGGCATAGATGATTTGGTAATAGTTATTTCTTTAATGCTGCCAATTTCTCCAATATGTTTTCCGCCAGTTATAAGACCGATTGTACCATTTTCAAATTTTATATGGTCCTGAATTTCTTGTTCAGGAATCTTGAGCATTATAACATCAGCTGGTTTAAGTGATTCCTCCGATAGGCAGTTTCTACCATCATGGAGGTTTAACTGTGTTTTACCACCTTTGGTTGTTGTTTTATTTTCAATACGGCATAGTTTAAATTCTTTGTTTTCTGAAGATATGGGATGGAGTGTTAATCGTCCTTTTTCATCTGGAAGTACTCGGTATACCTTTGCAGATTTTGGTATTTCGATTACATCCATGAATCCTACGGGGAACTTGTAATCTTTTATAACTCGTCCATCTATCAGAATATATCCTTTATTTATAATTATTTTAGCTTCTCTAGCCGTATCTGCTACTTTTAATATATCTCTCACTATAATTAGGAGAGGTATTGAACCATCTAAAGGGTGAGGTCCTGGATTTGTTTTAACTGTCCATTTGTACTCTTTAGGATGAATTGGCCAGTTTTCTGGAGCTTTATATCGTTTAAGATGTTTTCTTGAACCCATTATGGCCATTTTTATCCCTTCCTATTTATTAATTCGTTTCTTTCCTCATCTTCCAGATCCAATTCAACTATCATTATATTTGAAGGGTGAATTGAGTGATAAACTTTATTTCCATCTGGTTTCTGTACTAAAACACCTTCAACCATAAGTCGGTAGTTTTTAAGATCTACTTTTTCCACTTTTCCTTCATGTTCCCTGAAATCTCCCCGCATAATCTCTACGGTGTCTCCAGATTTCACGGGAAGAGATCTTATCCCATATCTTTCTCTAAGTTCTTCAGAGAGGATTGCGCTCATTAATCTATGACGCACATGTAAAGGTGCATTATAGAGGAATTTTCTCTGTTTTCTTGGCTGTTTTGACATATTAATCACCTTAAATTAGTAATTATAATATA
>Ga0255360_1000081_pt1 | contig 27759 bp, 32 predicted proteins | sample GFST50metaG_FD_186004 | JGI IMG/M metagenome (GOLD analysis project Ga0255360, IMG submission 186004) | Peat soil microbial communities from Stordalen Mire, Sweden - G.F.S.T50 | ecosystem: Environmental > Terrestrial > Soil > Wetlands > Peat | place: Sweden: Norrbotten County, Stordalen Mire... | reverse complement strand
CTTTCATCTAACTAGGAGGAATAATTATGGAAAATCATCCAATTGAAACCCTTATGACAAGTACAATGGAAAACCTTAGAGATATGATTGATGTAAATACTATTATTGGAGAACCTATAGAATCAAAAGATGGTACACTTATACTTCCCATTTCAAAAGTTTCCTTTGGTTTTGCTTCTGGAGGAAGTGAATTTTCTAAAGAAAGTGAAGCAGAGAAAAAAGAAGATAAATATCCCTTTGGAGGTGGTTCTGGAGCAGGCGTTTCAGTTAAACCTGTGGCTTTCTTAGTCATAAGACAAGATTCCGTGAGGTTGCTCTCAGTAGGTTGTCATAGCCCCTACGATAAAATGCTTGATAATATACCACCAATAATAGAAATGATTAAGGATTCTTTGGGAAAACATAATGAAAATAAAAAAGATTTATCAACTGAAGAACAAAAGTCTTAAATTTAGTAAGGCATAATGAGTGTAATACAAAGTAGCCATAAGACCTTCCGCTTGTATAACTGAAAGTCTTATGGCTGCTCTACGTATGAATATGCCTAATCTATTGCTATCTCTTTTTCTACATCTTTATCTGCTTCATTCAAAAGGCTCTCTAGCTCTGGAAGTTCCTTTAAATTAGCTAACTCAAAATAGCGCAAAAATTCCTCAGTGGTACCATATAATATTGGTCTGCCTGGAGCTTCCAATCTTCCACTTTCCTTTATTAAATTTTTTTCTTGTAAAGTTAGAATTGCCCTATCAGATTTTACTCCTCTAATCTCATCTATTTCAATTCTTGTTACTGGCTGCTTATATGCAATTATAGCTAGTGATTCAAGAGCTGCTTGAGACAGTGATTGCCTTGTATTTGTCTTTAATAATTTTTGTACATAATTCCCATTTTCAGACTTTGTGACTAGCTGATATTCATCATTAATAGCAATTAGTTTAATTCCTCTTTCTTCACTTACATATTCTAATTGCATCTGGTTTAAAAGTTCTATTGTATATTCAATTTCACAATTAAGTATTGCTGCTATATTTTTAAGTTTTAAAGGCTCACCACTTACAAAAAGTAATGATTCAATAATCGAAAAATATTTTGATTTATTTGAGATTTCTTCTATCTCCAATTGATTTATGTTAATTTTTTTCATCATTAAAAGTCCTTTCTATAAAAATCTCTCTAAAATTTGATTGTTGTACTACTCTTACATCTCTTAATTTTATTAATTCTAAAAGAGCTAAAAAAGTTACTACTATCTCTATTTTGCTTTCACATTTATTTTTAATATTAGAAAAATACATTCTGTCCCTAGTTATAAAATAATTTAACAGGTCGTCCATCTTATCTTCAATTCTAAATTTGTCTATAGGTATTTCTTTAGATATAACATTTTCAGTATTGAGTTTATTTAAATAGTTATTCAAAAGTTTATCATATAAATTGTACAATTCTAACATTGTTATACCTTTTATTAGATCCATTCCGGAATCTTTATTTTCATTGGAATCCTCTATTATTTCAGGTTTTTTTGTGTAAACAATTCCAGCATCTTTTTCTTTTAATTTCAAAATTTCAGCTATCTGTTTATATTTTTTATATTGTACTAGTTTTGAAACAAGTTCTAATCTTGGATCTTTTTCCTCTTCCTCATTTTCACTTTTATTTTTTGGCAATAAAAGTCTTGATTTAATTTCTAATAAATTCGCTGCAGTTACAATAAACTCAGAAGCAATTTCTAAATCAAATTCTTTCATAGCGTTAATATGTTGCAAATATTGTGATGTAATATCATAAATTTTTATATCATATATATCCATTTGATTCTTTTTTATTAAATGTAATAATAAATCAAAGGGGCCTTCAAAGTTATCTATCTTTATATTTATTGCCATGAAATCTCTCCTAAAATATTTATAATTAGGCATATAGAAAAAATTTATTTTTTTAATATGTCTTAATACAAGCCTATATACATTTTAACATATACATAAAAATAAGGCATCTAAAAAAGATGCCTTAGGCATATGAAAAAAAATAACAAGTCAAAGATTCTAGTATATTTTGTGTCAGGCAAGGAGGTAGGTTCCGCCGATAGTTGTTGCTATCGAAGGGTTCTGCCGACGCGGCATGGCGCAAAATATACTAGAATACTGACTAGTTATTTTTTTGAATATGCCTTAATTGAATACATGTTAAATAGCATTATCAAACACACGTCCTAAATTGTATTTGAAAAACTCAAATATACCATCTTTTTTTACATCTCTATCGCAATATAGATTAGTTTTGCCGCAAACTTTTCCATCCATATAAAATTCGCAAATTCCAACTGTATCTCCTTTTTTAAATCCATTTTTATTTTTATAATAAGTACATTTACGATCCACTTTAATATTGTTTCCATTTGGAGCAATTAATCTTAAATCATCAGATGCTTTTGCTAAGAAAAATTTATCTCCCTTTTTATTCAAGTTTACTTTTTCTATATCTTCATCTTTGTTAACTATCTTCCTATTTTCAAATTTTGAAAACCCATAGGTCATAAGCATACATGCATCTCTATTCCTTACCTTGTAAGTTGGGGCACCCATTATTACAGCTAACATTCTTACTCCATCTTTAACTGCTGTTGCCGAAATGCAGTATTTAGCCTCATCTGTAAAACCAGTTTTTAACCCATCACAACCTTTATAAAATCTTACAAGCTTATTATGATTAACTAATCCTATAGGCGTCTTTCTTCCTTCACTTATAGTTTCCATATAAGTACTTGAATACTTTAATATCTGTTGATGTTTTAACAATTCTCGTGACATAATTGAAATATCATAAGCCGTAGTATAATGCTGCTTTTCACTTAGTCCAGTGCAATTAACAAAATGAGTGTCATTCATACCAAGCTGTTTTGCTCTATCATTCATTTTATTAACAAAATTTTCTTCACTTCCACCTAAATATTCACCCATTGCTACAGCTGCATCATTTCCAGAAGCTATTGCTATTCCCTTTATGAGTTCTTCAACAGTTCTTACTTCTCCTACTTCTAGTATCATGGAACTTCCACCCATTTTCTTCGCATTTTCACTTATCGTAACCTTATCATTTAATTTTATCTTACCGCTGTCTATACTTTCCATTGTGAGAAGCATAGTCATTATTTTTGTAACTGAAGCAGGTGCAAATTTTTCATGTGAATTCTTTTCATAAATCACCTTGCCAGTAGTTGGTTCAATCAAAAGTGCTGATCTAGCATCAACATTAATGCCTGAATTTTCGGTTTGTATATTATATTCTGCTAATTGTGCAGCTTTTGTTAAATCACTAATACATATACTAAATATTAAAACTAGACAAATCATACTGGTTAATATCTTACTTTTACTAATCATATGTGAATCACCCTCTTCATATATATTTTATAAGCTTATTTTTACCCAGCTTATAAAAGATTATCACTTAAATATATAAAAATAGTGTAATTATCTACAATTAATATTTAGTAATTATATAAATTTAACCTAAAAAAGTGCTAATAGTAGCACTTTTTTTATATTATACTTTATATTCTATTCTATAGGGACATATACATATTTTATTTTTTGTGGTTTATTCTTACTTTATGCCCTTGGATGATATTTTTTATACGCTTCTGCCACTTTACTTTTTTTAGATACACCGGAATATATTTGAGTCGTAGTCAAATTAGTATGACCTAATAGTTCTTGTATTGTTTTAATATCTGCACCATTTTCCAAAAGGTGCACCGCAAAAGAATGTCGTAAAGTATAAGAATTAATTGATTTCTTAATATCCGCCTCAGCAGCATATTTCTTTACTATCTTCCAAAATCCCTGCCTAGTCATTCTTTCTCCATGTAAATTTAAATATAAATAATCTAAATTATTTGTATTTATTATTGGTCTTATCTTAAGATATTCCTCCAACCATTTCAGTGCATAAGAGCCAAAAGGAATGATTCTTTCCTTACCTTTTACTCCTTTACACTTTATGTATGAAAGTTTCAAATTTACTTCATATACAATTAGATTTGTAAGTTCTGTTACCTTTATGCCTGTAGCATACATTATTTCAAGCATAGATTTATCTCTTATTCCCTTATATGTATCAATATCAGGCATATTTAATAACTTATCAACTTCATTAACCATTAAAACCGTTGGTAAATTTCTTTTTACTTTCGGTACTTGATAAGTTTCAACTGGATTTCTATCAATCATCCCTATATTTATTAAATATTTATAAAAGTTTCTTATAGAAACAACATTTCGTGTAATTGAAGAATTAGCCTTACCTTTTTTAACCATTTCCTGAGCATATGCCATCATAGTTACTACATCAATTTTTTCAACATCTTCTTTTCTATCCTTAATAAATTCTTCAAACCTCTCTATGTCTCTTCTATATGCATCCAAAGTATTTTTACTCAAATTTTTTTTCTTAATTTCATTAAAATATTTTTCCACTAAGCTATCCATATATTTTCTCCTAGCATTTTATCGACTTATAGTAAGTTTAAATAAATATATATAATTATCAATAATACGTTTATTATCACTAAGTATATTATATACTAAAACACTATTACCATGAAACTTAGTTTTTCCAATAAAAATTATATAATCAACTATATTAGGAAGAATTAAGCCTAAAAAAATAAGAATTAAAATGCACTTAAAAAACAAAACAATACTTTTAAACACATCAGCTCTAATCAAATTTAATATATCCCCCTATGCTATTGCTGTTATTATACTTGGTGTTACATAAGTTTCAAATAAAAATCCTACAATCATAAATACATTTAATATAATAAAAAATAGAGTATAGGAAACTATTTTAGAAGATACACTCTTTGTCCAAATTCTTTTTGTGTTATCCTTTATTAACAAAAATGAAAATTCCATTCCCAAAACAGAAGCAATCATAATACACGGAATATAAATTATGTTCTGAGGGATTATAGATAGAAGCGCAATCCATATGCCCTTTAACCCAAATCCATTTACAAAAAAAGTAACTGTAAAACCTACTGTAAAACCTTTAATAACATCTATTACTAAAATAATAGGAATTCCAATCATGGTTAGGCCTAAAAACCATATAACCGCCATTAATGGTATGTTATTTTTTAATGTTTCTAAAAATATTCCATAGTAGTTAATATTTTTTGCACTGTCAGCTTTGACAAAAGAGGTTAAATAACTTAATAAATCACTTCTTTCAAATCCACTCATATACTTTACTGTATAAACGCCTAAAACAACTCCTGTACACATGCAAACTGCACTTAAAGCATATAGCCATATATTATCTTGTAAGTGTTTCACCGTAGTATCTCTTAGAATTTCTAATTTCATATAAACACTTCCTCCCTTGTTAATCAACTTTTATAAATATTTATGATTAACAAGAGAGGATTATTACAACAATTTACCTTACTCTTCTAGCTCCACAATAGCCCCAGTTATCCGTAAAAGGAATTACTTCTACGTATGCACCTGTATGTGGTGCATGTATCATTAGACCGTTTCCAATATAAATTCCTACATGTCCTGGACCATCTGATGCCATTTCAAAAAACACCAAATCTCCAGGTTCAAGATTTGATTCACTTACTGATGTTCCGAAACCCCATTGTTCCTCGCTTGTCCTTGGTAAATCAACACCAAAATGTCTGAATACATAAGATGTAAATCCAGAACAATCAAAACCACTTGGTGTTGACCCACCATAAACGTATGGTACACCTTCAAAACTTTCTGCATAGCTTATGAGGTCTTGATTGTCACCTGTTGATTGTACTGGCGTTGGCGTTTGTGCTGACGTTTTTGTTGGTGGTGACGTTTGTGTTTGTACTGGTACTGGTGCTGGCGTTTGTGTGTGGATAGCTTGTCCTTTATTTAGGGATGTCTGCTGTTTTACTTGAACTGTTTGTTGTGCTACTTGTGCTGCTTTTGCATCCCTTATTTGTTTATTAATTGCATCAATTTCAGCTTTTTGGCTTGCAGTTTCATTTGTTAACAGTGATACCGCATTTTGAGCCTGTGCCACCATTGGTTTTTCCTGTGCCTCTTTTTGGCTCAAATCTAAAAGTTTCACATTACTATCATTTTGCATAGCAACAAGACTTTCCTTATCCTTTGCAATCATATTTTTTTTATCCTGCAATTCATTTTCTTGTTGATTTAAATGAGCTATTACTTTATCGTCAGCCTGTGTTACTCTCTCAACTATTTCTGCCCTGGATAAGAAATCACTTAGGTTTTTTGAATCAAAAAGCACTTCTATGTATCCATTAACTCCATTGATGTACATTGATTTCATTATTGCATTATATACTGCTTTTTCCTTCTTTATTTCAGCATCAGAACTGTCAATACTTTTTTCTGTGTCACCAATGCTAGCTTGTACAGCTCCAATTTTAATTTTCAAATTATCAAGTTCTTCCATGTTTTTTTCTATTTGATTATCCAAAATTTCAATATTACCTTCTAACTGACTCTCCTTTTTTTGTGCATCACTAAGGTTACTCTGATTTTGGTTATATTTGTCTTTTGCAGAATTAAGGTTGTCCTGTAACGGATCAGCCAAAACTTGTGAACTCATTGTACATACAATTCCAATTACCAACATACTTGATAATATCTTTTTATACAACCTGCACTCCCCCTCTGTCTATATATTTTAAATTTACTTTATTATAACACTAAGTATAAATAAACTACAAGTTATACAGGGGATTTATTGGTTTTTTTAATATTTTTCTATTAATCTATAAAAAAATATCTATTTTTTGGATATTCAATTTTAGTTATATTTTCCATCTCGTTACATAATTATGTAATTTAATACTCTTTAATTAACATAAAGTATCTATCAGATGATTTTCGCCACCATTATGAGTTTCTTCTTTAATAGCTGTTTCATGCTGTACTTTTTTATCATTTGCTCTTGAAAGCATTTCATTAAAATATAAACCTTTCATGGTCTTACGTTTATACAACCTCAGTTTTACTTTTCTTACTTTAGAAACTTTTTTAACTCTAGAAATAGGTTTGATTTTATCATCCATAATATAACACCTTCCATAAAAATAGACCTCCTCCATCTACCTATAGATGAAAAAAGTCTATTAATATTTTTATAGATTTGTACATAATTTACATTTTTTATTATTCTAGCATAAAAGTAAAATGCCTCTTATCCCTTGAAAACACTGCTTTAACTAACCTTATTTTTAAGTCTAAGCTTATCAGCAATCATTGCTATAAATTCACTATTTGTTGGTTTTCCCTTGCCATTATGTATTGTATAGCCAAACAGTTTATTTATTGTGTCTACTTGACCACGTGACCATGCAACTTCAATAGCATGCCTTATTGCTCTTTCTACACGACTTGCTGTAGTATTATATTTTTTTGCAATAGACGGATATAATTCTTTAGTAACTGCAGATAATAGTTCGATATTATTGACTACCATGCTTATGGCTTCTCTTAAATACATATATCCTTTGATATGTGCAGGAACCCCAATCTCATGGATTATGCTTGTAATTTCAGATTCTAAGTCTAATGGTCTTTTGTTTACAACAATTTCTTCTCTTTCTTCATCTACAATTGTATGCTTTTTATTTCCCACATCTGATATTGTATTATTAAACATTTGTCTTATTCTCTTTGTAAATACATCCATATCAAAAGGTTTTACTACATAATAGTCTGCACCTAAAGTTATGGCCCTTTGCGTTATCTTGTCTTGACCCACTGCTGATAAAACAATTACATTAGGCATAGGTTCAACATTCATATTGTTTAATCTTTCCAAAACTCCCAATCCGTCTAGATGTGGCATTATTATATCAAGTATCACCAAATCTGGCTTTTTCTCCTCAATAAGCTTCAATGCTTCAATTCCATCTTTTGCAATTCCAACTACAACAATATCACTTTGATTTAATAAATAGTCATTTAAAATATTGCAGAATTCCTTATTATCATCTGCAATTAATACGTTAATTTTTGAATATTCCATTTTTATACTCCCCTTTGTTTTTGATTACCATATGTTTACAAATTATATATTCGACAAATCCTTAATAAATCCTTCTGTAATATTTAATTTATTTTAGTATATAACTTGTTTTTCTTAGTCAATAAGACCCTACACCATATACTATACCATATTATGTCTCAAATGGCTAATAATCATTTATTTTTTAAAGCACTATTTAATTTTATAACTAGTAATATCAAAAATCAACGCATTTTATATAACAATACTTTTAAATATAAAATCATTATAAAAGAAGTCTAATGAATGAAGGCATAGGAGTGAAACGTTCTAGCTTGTTATTTCCCTAAATATGCCCAAATACAAGACTTCTTTTTATTTTTATTTTATCATTCCTGCCTCTTTAAGCATCCATTCTACATATATACCATATCCAGTGTCAGGATTATTTATCAAAACATGTGTTACTGCCCCCACAATTCTATTATTTTGTATTATTGGACTTCCACTCATGCCTTGAACTATTCCACCAGTTTTCTTTAATAGTTCTGGATCTGTTACCTTGATTACCATACTTTTAGGTCCTGGAGCTTCTTGTGAAAATAATTTTTCAATCTTGATGTCGTAATATTTTGGCTCCTCTCCATTAATAGTTGTTAATATTTTTGCATTGCCTTCTTTTATTTCATCATTAAATGCAACTTCTATGGGTTTCATTACTTTATTTTTTCCTACCTTAAAATTGTCACCATATATACCACACATTGTATTGCTATTTATATTTCCAATTGGTTGTTCTTCATTTATGAAAATACCTCTAATTTCACCTGGATCACCTTTAATTCCCTTCTTCACAGAAATTATAGTGGAATTTATTAAACTACCATCTTTAACCTTTAACACTGTTCCTGTATCCACATCTGTGATTGGATGCCCAAGTGCTGCAAATTTTCCTGAAACTTTATCATAAAATGTCAATGTTCCAACACCAGCTGTTGAGTCCCTTACCCAAATACCAAGTTTATAGTTTCCATCTATTGTACTTTTTAATGGAAGTATTGTTTTTACAATACTTTTTCCCTTTCTTAACAAAACAATATTAAGCTTTTCATTTTTATTAACCTTATCAATTAAATTTTTTGAATTTTTAATTGTTTCTCCATTAATTTTAATTATACTGTCTCCAATTTGAATACCAGCATCTGCCGCAGGACTTAATTTTTCACCATTTTTGCCCTGAATATCAGATAATCCAACTACTAAAACCCCATCAGTATTTAATTTAATTCCAATTGGTTGACCTCCTGGATACACTTTTATTCTGGCTCCATGATGTTTCACTTTACTATCTACAGAAATTGTACTCAGTACATTGGCATTTGATTGTGAATTACATAAACTTGATGCTAAATTTAAATTTTTGTATATTATTGTTTTGCTACTGTAACTACAATTTGTATTTGAAATTTCTCTTAAGTTCATAAAGGCAGCTAAAATTACAATAAATATAGAAGTAAAAATAAAATATATTATATTAATTTTTTTATTTTTCATACTTTGTTCCTCCTGTTTACTTAAGATTCTAATTTTAACTTGCCCTAATAGAGTTTTATTATGCTATTGTATATATGTATCTGTAGTCAATTTAAAATAAAAATATAAAAAAGAACCATAATAATATTATGGTTCTTTTTTATATTTTTATTAGTATTTTTGCCTTATATTTTTCTTTTTTTCATCTGCAAGTATTATCATTTCTTTTGCATTTTCCAGTGTTAATTTTGTTACTTCACTACCACCAATCATCATAGCAATTGATTTCTCTTTATCTTCCAATGACATTTTGTTTACATAAGTATATGTCTTATTTCCCAAAACTTTCTTTTCAACAAGATAATGTATGTCGGACATACAGGCTATTTGCGGCAAATGAGTTACACAAAATACTTGATGCTTATTAGAGATAGTATACAATTTTTCTGCTACACTTTGAGCCACTCTTCCGCTTATACCAGTATCAATTTCATCAAATATAACAGATGGTATATTATCCTTATCAACAAATACGGTTTTGAGAGCCAGCATTATTCTAGAAAGTTCACCACCAGAAACTACTCTCTCTAGCGATCTTAATGGTTCACCTGGATTGGTAGTTATAAAAAATTGTACTCTATCAGCACCATTGTCACTAACTGCTTTTTCTTCAAACATTATATTAATTTTAAATATGCTTTTTTCAAGTCCAATATATTTCAATTCATTTAATATTTTAAGTTCTAAACCTTTTGATATTTTTTCTCGTATCTCATGAATTTTTTTTGCATATTGGATAGTCTTTTTATAAGAATCTTCTCTACTTATTTCTAATTTAGCTATTATTTCAGATAAATGTGTTAATTCTTCATATTCTTTTACTATTTTTTCCTTGTAATTTATAATATCTTCAATAGTTTTTCCATATTTTTTCTTTAAGTTATCTATTGTATACAATCTATTGTTTATATACTCAAGTTCACTATCGTCAAATTCAATATTATCTTTTATATTCCTTATATCACTTATATTTTGTTCCAAGCTATAATAAACTTCTTCTAAAGAATTTTTTATTTTCATTATTTCCTCAGAATGTTTTTCAATACTTCCAAGTTCTTTAATTATTATTCCTATACCATCAAATATAGAATTAACACTTTCTTCTCCATTGTAAAGCTTCTCATAGGAGTTATTTAACACTTTTTTAATATTTTCACTGTTTGATATAATTGAATATTTTTCTTCTAATTCTTCATCTTCGTTAAGCTTTAATTTGGATTTAGTAATTTCATCAATTTGATATTTTATAAAATCAATAATCTTATCATCACTACCAGTTTTATTTTTCAAATCTTTTATTTTTAAATCTATTTTTTTTAATTCAGCGTAATGTATGTTATATTGATTTTTTGGCTCTTTTAGCATGTCATAGCCATAATTGTCTAGGTAAGTAATATGTTTTTCTACACTCATTAAATTTTGATTTTCATGTTGTCCATGAATATCCATAAGAGTATCACTTACTTCTTTTAATTGATTTAATATTATTGTTTTGCTATTTATTTTTGCTATACTTTTTCCTGACTGAAAAGCTTCCCTACTTATTATTAAAATATCATCGAATTCAATACCTAATTTCTCTAATATTTCTTTAGTTTTATCATTTTCAATTGTAAATACCGCTTCTACAAAAGTTTTTTTCTCACCTGTTCTTATAGAATTTTTAGTAAATTTAACACCAAGTACATAATTTATAGCATCAATTAAAATGGATTTACCTGCACCTGTTTCACCTGATAATATATTAAATCCACTTTCAAAAGAAAGACATAAATTCTCAATAAGTGCAAAATTACTTATGTTTAATTGAAGTAGCATAACAAATCACCCTATTCATTATTTAGCAATTTTTTCATTTTTTGAACTGTTTCAGAAGCTTTTTCTTCACTTCTCATAAGCATAAATATAGTATTATCACCAGCTATGGTTCCTGCAATACCATCAAATTTAAATGAATCAATTGCTTCCCCTGCTGCAGAACCTGAGCCAGATATTGTTTTTACAATAATAAAATTTTGTATATTTTCAACACTTAAAACTGTTTGAATAAAAACTGTCACTAATTTATTTGACAAAAAATTTTCAGTTGGAGATATTGATGCATACTTATACCTCCCGTTATTTGATAAAACTTTTATAAGTTTTAATTCCTTGATATCTCTAGATACAGTTGCTTGAGTAACCACCATATTCTGTTTTCTTAACTCATCTGCCAAATCTTCTTGAGTTTCTATATCTTTAGAATTAATTATTTCCAATATTTTGGCATGTCTTGATATTTTCATTACTTCTCACCCTCACACTCTTTCGTTCTAGATATTATCTTTTTACGTAGAACTTTAAAATAATCGTAACCTTCTATTCTTATTAATTTACATTTGAAACTAGCTTCTTTAATATTTATATGATTCAAACTGCTAACTTCAAATGCAGTTTGCCCATCTAAAGTTAAATATGCTGTTTCACAGTTATTCTTTAAATTTACCTTTATGTTACTACTGCTTGGTAATATCATAGTCCTTATACCTATGGACAACGGACAAATAGGTGTAATTTGGATTGAATTCATTGATGGATATACAAATGGTCCTCCAGCAGATAATGCATATGCTGTAGCTCCAGTGGGAGTGGAGATGATTATACCATCAGCCGCAATATTAGTATAAAAATTTTCATCTATGTATATACTATATTCTAATATTCTTGCCAAAGTTTTCTTAGATATAACAACTTCATTCAAAGCATAACAAGTTTTTACTTCATTGTTTAAATTTACACTACATTCAAGCATGGTTCTATCTTCTATATAAAATTTCTTATTTGATAATTTTCCAAAGGCTTCATTTAGCTCTGAAACTTCCGCACTAGTTAAAAATCCAAGGTGACCAAGATTTATTCCAAAAATCGGCACATCGAATTTAGAAATACATTGGGCAGTACTTAATATTGTACCATCTCCCCCAAGAACCACCATCATTTCTGTATTTTTTGCTTGTTCTATACTGAAATTTCTAAGATTATCATAAATCTTTACATTAAAATTTTTTACATTTTCTTTTATAAAGTTAATTACACTATTAATTAACTTTTCATCCTTACTACTATTAATGTTTATCCCAATATCTTTCATAAACATATGCTCCTAATCTAAGTGACCATGTGCTTTTTCTACTACTTCATTTATTATGATTTTTGAAAATGTACTATCAAAAATGCAATTTTTATTGAAATATATCAAATATTCTATATTACCTTCTGGTCCCTTTATTGGTGAATAATCAATTCCAACTATATTTAGCTGTTTTTCCATTAAAAAATCTACTACTCCCTCAATTACCTCTTTATGAACCTTAGGATCCCTTACAACTCCTTTTTTGCCAACTTTTTCTCTTCCCGCTTCAAATTGTGGTTTTATAAGTGCTATAATTTCACCCTCACCAGAAAGTAAGTCTAATACTGCTGGAATGACTTTTTTAAGGGATATAAAGGAGACATCTATGCTGGCAAAGTCACCTAGTTCTCCTATGTCTTCTGGCTTTACATATCTCACATTTGTTCTTTCCATGCATACAACATTTGGATTTGTCCTAAGTTTCCATGCAAATTGACCATAACCTACATCTATTGCAAAAACTTTTTTTGCCCCATTTTGAAGCATACAATCAGTAAATCCACCTGTAGATGCTCCTATATCAAAGCATACTTTGTTTGTAAGATTTATATTAAATGTATTCATTGCCTTTTCAAGTTTATACCCACCTCTGCTAACATAGGGCATTTTTTCTCCTTTAAAAACAATGTTTGCATCTTCTTTCACTTTTTCTCCACATTTATCGAATCTAACATCATCAATAAATATTTCTCCTGCCATTATACTGGCTCTTGCTTTCTCCCTTGATTCAAAAATGCCTTTTTTTACAAGTAAAACATCTAATCTTTCCTTTGCTTCAGACATATCTAACTCCTTATTTATATAAATTTTAAAATGCTGTAATAAATGCCATCAACATCAAGTTCATGTAATTTGTATAATGTGTCAATACAACCATAAGTTACAAATTTATCATCATATCCTAAAGTTAATATGCTAGTGTTAAGCTTTAGTCTATTCACATATTCTAATACAGAAGTTCCTAAACCTCCATGTAAAACATTATCCTCAATAGTTATAATCTTAAACCTATTTTTAACTAATTTTTTTATCATTTCATTGTCAATAGGTTTTATAAATTCAGCATTTATTATTGTGGCTTTTATTCCAGCTTTCAATAATTTTTCTCTTACAAGTACAGCTGTTTGAACCATTTTTCCTGTAGCTATTATAGCTATACTGCCTTCCTCTGTGATTATTTCCCATTTACCCAATGTAAAATTCTTCAATTCACTGAGTTCTACTTTAGGATCATCACATCCTCTTGGATATCTAATGGCAACTGGTGAATTTTGCTTTAGTGCCCATTTTAACATATATGCAAGTTCCCCTGAACACTTAGGGCTCATTACAGTAATGTTTGGAATATGAGTCAAATAAGACAAATCAAATATTCCTTGATGAGTTTCTCCATCATCACCTACTAAGCCTGCTCTATCTATGGCAAAGACAACAGGTAATTTCTGTATGCATACATCATGAACCAATTGATCATAACCTCTTTGGAGAAAAGTTGAATAAACTACAAATACAGGTTTTATTCCCTCCGATGCCATTCCTGCTGCTAAAGTTACTGCATGTTGCTCAGCTATTCCAACATCAAAAAATTGTTTTGGAAACTTCTCTGCAAACCCACGAAGTCCAGTTCCATCTGGCATTGCAGCTGTAATAGCTACTACCTTTTTGTTTTCACTAGCTTGTGCTATCATTTCATCTCCAAACACTTTTGAATAAGTATAACCTTTTGATTTTGATGTTTCTCCGCTATCACAATCAAATGGACCTATTCCGTGAAACTTATTAGGATTTTTTTCAGCAAAATTATAGCCCTTTCCTTTTTTAGTTATGGCATGAATAATTACTGGTCCATTAATCTGTTTTGCAAGTGACATAACTTGTACTAATTCTTTTATATTATGTCCATCAATTGGCCCAATATATTTTATTCCCATATCTTCAAATAAAATCCCAGGAACAAGCATCTGTCTTACGCCATCTTTTAATTTCTGAAGTGAATTTGCAAATCCGGCTCCTAAGTTTGTTTTATTAAGTTTATCTTTAAGTTCCTCTTTAAATTTATTATAGGAAGGATCCATACGTATTTTATTTAAATATTTTGACATACCTCCTACATTTTTAGAAATTGACATTTGATTATCATTTAATATTATCATCATCTTTGTTTTACTGTAACCAAGGTCATTTAGAGCTTCAAAGGCCATGCCTCCAGTTAATGCTCCATCTCCTATTACAGAAACTACTTCATAATGTTTTTCTGATAAATCTCTAGCTCTTGCTATGCCGAGTCCCGCTGAAATAGAAGTACTACTGTGCCCAGTACCAAATGTATCATATTTGCTTTCATCACGCCTAGGAAAGCCACTTATTCCACCATATTTTCTAAGATTTTCAAATTTATCTTTCCTACCAGTAAGTATTTTATGAACATAAGCTTGATGTCCCACATCCCATATAAGCTTATCTTCATTGAAATCAAACACTTTATAAAGGCTCAAAGTAAGTTCAACCACACCAAGATTAGAAGCCAAGTGTCCACCAGTTTTTGATACAGTATCTATTAGAAAACTCCTTATTTCATCAGAAAATTTTTCTAGGTCCTTGTAGTTCATGGTATTGATATCATCAATACCTTTATATTTATCAAGTATACTTTCCATAATCATCTATCCTTTATAATTAGATGCAAGCTGCTAGTATCATAAACAATGCATCTTTATTATATTTTACTACAAATGTATTTACATTTCTCTATAAAGTAAAAATTTTGTAATTTCTTCTAGCTTTGATGTATCTTTATTTATGCTGTGTAGAATATTTAAACAATCTTTAGTTAATTTTTTACATTTATTCTTACATTCCTCTAATCCAAATGTACTTACAAAAGTTGTTTTATTGTTATCTATATCACTGTTAACATTCTTTCCTATGAGATTTTCATCACCTGTAACATCTAATATATCATCTTTTATTTGAAATGCTAACCCTAATTTTTCTCCAAAGTTACACAATTTTTCTATATCATCTTCGCTAGCATTACCTAAAACTGCACCAGATAAAATAGAAGATTTAATTAAGGCTCCTGTTTTTTTCTTGTGCATATAACATAATGTTTCGTAAGAAATTTTTTTGCCTTCACTTAATATATCTACAACCTGACCACCTATCATTCCCTCAGGTCCCGCACTATCAGATATTATTTTACAAGCTAAAATTTCATTTTGGCTCTTATCCTTGCAAAAGTTAAACATTATGCTCATTGCTTCATTTAATAATCCATCTCCAGCAAGTACTGCTATAGCTTCACCAAAAACCTTATGGTTTGTTGGCTGCCCTCTTCTTAAATCATCATTATCCATACAAGGTAAATCATCATGTATCAATGAATATGTATGTATCATTTCTATAGCACAAGCAATAGGTATAATATTTTTATATTCTTCCTCATACATTTTGTAAGTGTAACAATGTAATAATGGTCTTATTCTCTTACCTCCGATTTGTAAGCTGTAATGCATGGCATCATATATTTTTTTATTATAAACTCCTTTTTCATTAAAATGTTTTTTTAACCATGAATCAATATCATTTTTAAGTTCCAGTACTTCCATCTGTTACTTTTCATCTCCCGTAAAATCTTTTTCTTGCTCCCCAGAAATTATTTCTATTTTACCTTCTGCCTCATTTAAATATTTATATAACTTATTGCATAGAGCAACTCCAGCTTCATAATTTTTCATTGTGTCCTCTAAGCTCATTTCTCCATCTTCAATTGAAGAAACTATATTTTCTAATTTTGTCATCATACTTTCATAAGATTCACTTTTGCCTGCCATAATTCCTCCACTATTCTCCTTCAATGTGAAAAGTCGCACTTCCATCTTTTAATTTTATCTTAACAATATCTCTTTTAGAAAGTTCATCTATATTTACAATCAGATTATTGTCCTCATCCTTTATTATAGCATATCCTCTATTTAAAACATTAAGAGGATTGTGGGCATTTAATAACGCACTTATTTTACTTAACTTTTGCTCCTCAAACTGCACTTTATTTTTAATTCTTACATTTAAAATTTCATTAAGTTTATCTAAGTGAGTATATGCGTTTGTAATAAATGCTACTGGGCTATTGTAATCTAAACTCTTTTTATAAGTAAAAAGTTTACTTCTTTCATTGTTTATATGGTTTTTAACAACTTTTCTTAGATCTTCTCTATAATTATTTATTTTTGAATTCGCTTCATCAAGATCCAATGTTAAAAGTTCTGCTCCAGCAGATGGTGTTGGTGCTCTTAAATCACTTACATAGTCCACCATAGTAAAATCAGTTTCGTGCCCTACTGCTGTTACTATTGGCTTTTTAGATTTAAAAATTGCCTTTGCCAAAGCTTCATCATTAAAAGACCAAAGTTCTTCAATTGATCCTCCGCCTCTGGCAATAAGTATTACATCTACATCTTTAACAGTATTTAAATACTCTATTCCCTTAATAATGTCTGCTGGTGCATTAGGTCCTTGGACTAGAGATGGATAAATTAATATGTTTACTTTATTATTTCTTCTTTTCGAAACATTAATTATATCCCTAATTGCAGCTCCTGTAGGTGATGTAACAACACCAATTCTCCTAGAATGCTTTGGTATTGGCTTTTTACACGAAGCATCAAACAATCCCTTTTCTTCTAACTTTTTTTTCAGTTTTTCAAAAGCAGCGCTGAGTTTACCAGCACCCTCTAATTCTATATCATTACAATACAATTGATATGATCCATCTTTTTGATAAACAGACACTTTTCCTTTAATAACAACACCCATACCATTTTCGGGCAAAAATTTAATATTTTCAAACTTACTTTTGAACATTATACAATTTATTTTCCCAAAATCATCCTTAAGAGAAAAATAAACATGACCACTACTGTGAATTTTAAAATTAGATATTTCACCTTTTACATTAGTATTACTAAGAATAAAATCACTATCTATTATTTTTTTAATATAAGTACTTAATTCTGAAACTGTTAATGTCTTAACGTACATTTTCTTCAAATGCCTCACATGTGTTTCTTAAAAGCATAGTGGTAGTAACAGCACCAACACCCCCAGGTACTGGTGTAACAAAAGAAGCTTTTGGTAAAACTTCTTCAAAAATAACGTCGCCTTTTAATTTTCCATCTACCATAGTTGTTCCAACATCAATTACTATAGCACCTTCTTTAACAAAGTCTCCATTAATAAATCCAGGCTTTCCAAGCGCACACACTAAAATATCAGCTTTGTTACAAACTTTTTTTAAATCTTCAGTCTTAGAGTGACAAATTGTTACTGTAGCATTTTCCCCTAAAAGCAGTTGTGCAATTGGCTTACCAACTATATTGCTTCTACCTACTACTACTGCATTTTTACCCTTAATGTCCACTCCAGTGCTCTTTATAAGTTCCATAATTCCTCTTGGAGTACAAGGTATAAAACACTTTTCACCGCTATAAAATCTTCCAATATTAACGTCAGTAAGTCCATCAACATCCTTTTTGTGGCTTATTTTTGAAATTATATTTTTCTCTGTAAAGTTACTTGGAAGTGGCAATTGTAGCATTATACCATCCACATCTTCTCTAGTATTAAGATCTTTAATTTTATCTATTACATTTTCCTCTGCTGTATCACCTTCAAAGTGACATACTTCACAATCTATTCCTAAATTTTCACTTAATTTCTTAGCATTTCTCACATAAAAAGTTGAGCCACCATCTTCTCCAACCATTATTATTACTAGTTTTGGCACTCTTAACCCTTTTGCTAAATTGTTTTCAGCATTCTTTTTAATATCATTTCTAAAAGCTTCAGCTATTATTTTCCCTTCCATTTTCGTTCCCATTACAGCACCCCGCTATTAAAATTTATTATGCATTCATTTTATTGATTATATTTCCAATTGCTCCATTTATAAATGAAGGTGATTTCTCATCTGAATATACCTTTGCAAGTTCTATTGCCTCATTTACAGATACTTTGCTTGGAATATCCTCAATAAAATATATTTCGTAAACTGCAACTTTTAAAATTGACATATTAATTTTTGATATTCTATTCAGTTTCCAACCTGTAAGACTTTCTTCGATTTTTTCGTTTAAGAAATTTTCCTTTTCTTGTATGCCATCTAATACATTTTTTATATATTCGAAATCTATTTGATCTAGATTTTCATTTTCTTCTTTATAATCATTTATTATTTCTTCTGCACCTTTCTTGTTAATTGATGTTTCAAATAACAGTTTCATAGCTAAATCTCTACTTTTTCTTCTATTCATTAAATTGTCCTCCCATACTACTGTATACTGAGTTTATATTACTATATATTAAATCAAAGTTCCATAGATATATTAAAAAAAGTTTTTCCATACAAAGAAAACATGCTAGAAATAAGGCATATGAAAAAAAATAACAAGTCAAAGATTCTAGTATATTTTGTGTCAGGCAAGGAGGTAGGTTCCGTCGATAGTTGTTCTATCGAAGGGTTCTGCCGACGCGGCATGGCGCAAAATAGACTAGAATACTGACTTGTTATTTTTTTGAATATGCCTAAAAGAAGATAGTCACTTTGCTGACTATCTTCTTTGTATTTTAGGTATTATTGAGGCAAATTACCTAACATATTTGCCCAACCATAAAATTTATTTAAATAAAATTGTTGAGTAAATGGGTCAGTTTGTAGTACTACTTGCATATGGTCTGTATTATCAAGTTGTCCCATATAATTCCAAACCCCTGGTTGCGGAGTAGTGCTTGAGTCATAGTTAACTATTGTATCCGTTGATCCTGAATGAGGACCCATTGCAGATGGTAAGCTTACCAAACCATCATTTTGCCACCAAGAGCTATTAACTAGAACATCACCAGGTGTAGAGTTAGTATATTGTCCTATGAATGAAGCAAAAGGCATCAAGAATGGATACATATTAAGATTAGGAACTTGATGTTGTGTTAAGAAATCTGTATGTGTATCTACACATGCTTCAGAAAAATAATAAATATCGCTTTGAGCTTTAACCCAACTATTTAAATCCCTAGCACCTTCTTCGGATAAATCATACATAGCGTTATCTTTAGAATTTGTCCAAGCGTTACTGCTAAAAACTCTTTTATAATAGCTTTCAATTGATTCATTAGGTTGTCTCTGTAATCCCCATTGATCCAAATCCAAATCTAAGAAAGGCTTCTGAAAAGTTCCTGTAACAGCGCCCAATCCATCAAGAAGATCATCAAGGTAAGGTCCCATGTTATCAAAGCCCTCAGCTACTGGACTTCCATCGTGAGGTGTTGCTATAGTTGTAATACTATCAACCCAATGTTTATCTCCAGTAAATAGAGGACTAATATTAGCTTGTCCACAATTCATTTCATCTTGAGATCCATTTTCTAACAATTGAGCTAACACTCTAACTGTTTCACCACCCATACTGTGACCAATTAAATGAATTTTATTAATACCACCATTTGCACTAGTATTACCCCACTGAGGATAAACTCCAGGATAAGTTCTACCATAACGTGAACATCCATATTCTTTTGCATGAGCAGCACCATAATCCACGGTTCCACCCTTTAAGTAAGCATATAATTCGCAGGCTCTATCCCAATTGCTAGATACAGGCCCTACAGTTGGGGTAAAGACAGTATAACCTTTATTTGTTAAATCAGTTTTTAAACTTCCTAGTCCACCCCAATAATTTAATCCAGCCATTTGGTTATCTCCCCAACCAAATAAACCGTGAACCATTACTATAGGATAGTTGTTATTTAATTGTGGTAAAGTGTCGGCATGTACAATTGTTGATGCAGACTTGTTTGTAGTAAACATGGTACAAAGTATCATTGCCATTGATAATAGACATAAAGAAACTCTTTTTAGTAATTTTTTCATTTTTTTCACTCCTTTATTTTTATTTTTACTTACAAATTGATTTTAACATAAATATCTAATAAAAGAAAATTAATGGAAGGTATGTTAATACTTATTATAGTTTAAAAAATACTGTAAATCAATTTGTACTGAGTAGTACAAATAAATATCTTCAATTATCTTCAATTTAAACCATTTTTATATATAATACGAAAATATTTTTATATTAAGGCATCTTCAAAAAAATATAAAGGGGATGTTTCAAATTTTGAAACATCCCCTTTATATTTTTACATTTACTCTTCTTCACCTTCAGTAATAGTCTCTTCTTTGGGAAGTACCACATTCTGAATATATATGTTCACACCTGACACAATAAGTCCAGTCATAGATTCCACTGCTCTTTTTACATTTTCTTGAACAGAAACTGCTATTTCCGGAATTCTTATTCCATATTGGACAACTAAGTTTAAGTCTATAGATGCACTATCTTCTCCCACGTTAACCTTAACACCTTTAGCAAGGTTCTTTTTTCCACTTAGTACATGTGTAATTCCACCTACAAGTCCTGAACTTAGCCCAATTACCCCTTTAATATCAGCTGCTGCAAGTCCTGCTATTACTTCCACTACTTCGTCTGATATCTTTACTATACCCATATCAACTGTTTCTTTTATCTCATTATCCATAATATCTTTACCTCCTCAGGTTTATTGGCTTAGGAAAGTATTTTAATCTTAAGCTTATTATACCAAAACAAATTAAATATTACAATATTAATGAAGTGGTGGCTGTATTTCAATATCTCTAATTTGTGTTACACTTAATACCACGTCTCTAATTTCTCTCTGCTGAACATCAGTTAATTTTTGACTATTAGCTTTTACTACAACATTTACCTTGTCGTTATTTATTGTACAAAATGCATCTCCATAGCCTTTACCTTTCAGCATAGTTTCAACTTTCACAGAATTTTGCTCTGCTACAACAATGGCCATTTGTTGTTGTTGTGCACTTTGTTTATTCTGAGAAGTTTCATTTTGATTATCAATAAGTTCCTTTAATTGTGCAATAGTATCTTGGGTTGTTTTATCTCTTGTAAGCCTAGCTTCTGCAAAATAATCCTGATTGCTGCTTGTCTTATTCGTTTTATTCTCATTAGTAGTTTGATTCGTACCATTCGTACTATTCGTATTGTTAACACTACTGTTGTCCACTAGATCAGTATCACTTACATAAAGTGGGCTTTGTACTTTTGTAGCTAGTGCAGCAGCGCAAACTATTAGTATAAGTAACGCTAATATTATGACACCTTGTTTCCTATTCATTTTATTCCCCTCCATTATACCTTTATACAAAATTTATATGCTTGTTCAAATAATTATATGTTACTTTTTCATAGGTAAAACATTTACCTTGTCCAAAGGAATATTAAATAATTCTGAAACTGAAGTAGTTATATCTAATCTTATTTGTGCGTTATCTGCTCCTTCTGCCGTAATAATTATTCCAGTTACTCTTGGTTGGTATTCATCTATTATAAATGGTTCTGTTTTATCTCCATTATTTGTTAAGACCATATTAGTACCAGTACTATTTTGTGTAGTTGTCCTTTTCCCACCTGAATTATCATCTTCATTTGTTACAGAAGATGAGTTGCTTTGATCATAAGCTGGAACTTGTTCTTTTCCTCTGTCATAGTGAATCATGTCTTGTACTTCCCCAACTCCCTGTATGTTTTCCAATATTTTTTTTAATTTTGTTTCCTGCTGATTTTCATAGGAGCCAATATTGCTATTTGAATCATCATTATTATCTGACAAATCACTAGACACTGTATTTTCCTTTTGACTATTATCTGTATTTACATTAGTGGTGTCTTTAAATGCACTTGCTGCTATTATAATGAGAATTCCTACAAGAATCACAATAACGATATTTGTAAGTTGCTTGTTTAAGCTTAATTTCTTGAACTTTTCAATTAACTTCTTAGGATCCACTGTATCACCCCCTTATCCTTTAGAATTTTAAATAACTGCCTTAGTTACTATCATCTTTTACAAATATGCTGTCCTTATTAATTTTTAGTTCATCATTAAGATAATTTTTAATATCAACAGCAGTTTTATCATTGGTGTGTTTTTCTGTATCTGTAGTATCAATGCTTACTTTTTGTATTTTTTGAATACCATTACTTTTCACATCTATTTTTAAATCATCTATAGATGGTTCTTGATCTTCGCTGCTGTATGTAACATCAGCAATAACTTCATAATTATTTTCAGGGAATTTTTCCCTAAGCATTTTAGTACATGTGTTTTCCAGATTTGTTTTGAATACGTTTATGGTATCCTCTCTGTCTGATACTTTCTGCTCTTCTATACCGCTATTAAGTGACGTACTGTTTACATAATTTGTAGCCTTATTTATATAGTTACTCATACCTCCTCCTTTACCACTTAAAACTTTTACTATTGGATTCATTATAACTGCAATAAGAATAAGTCCCATAACAAATTTAACATATTTATCCATTTTATTTTCTGGAATTATTAGCTCTACTGCAGTAATAAAAATTACAGCAGCACAAATATTAACAACCCAATTTTTAATCCAATCAATCAAAATGTTCACCTTCTTAAGATATGTTATTTCCACAGGATGCTATTATGGCTATTATTATAAAGAACATGACTGAAATACTTATTAGTGCAGCTGCTAGTAAAATAAGGGTGTCTCCTGCTGCATTTATAGCATTTACTACTCTTTTATCGCTTATAGGTTGCACTAATGCTGCAGTTAGTTTATGAACAAAAGCAAGAATAAAAATCTTAATAATAGGAAATGCCACTATTCCAACTAATATTATTAATCCAACACTACTTATGGCATTTTTAATTAGTGCAGAATATCCAACTACAGTAGAAATGGCGTCAGATAAGCACTTGCCAACCACTGGTACAAAATTATCAACTGCAAATTTTGCAGTTTTTGCCGTAACCTCATCAATTGCTTTAGCACTTATACCTCTAATTGTTACTATTGCAATAAAAATTGTCATAACTAGTCCTTGTATCCAAAGCACCGATTGTTTTAAAAGTTTTGCTAGCTTATCAATTTTATAATCTTCGGAAATATTATTTACAAATTGTAATACAAAGCTAAGTACTATTAATGGTATAATTACACCAGTGATTATTTGTGATGTAATGCTAATAGTTACCATTATAATTGGATCTATAACTGCTGATTGCACTGCACCTCCACTAGAAGCTAAAAGCACCAAAAGCACAGGCATAAGAGCCATCATAAAGTCACTCAATCCTTTAACTGCATCTTTTACTTCACCTACTCCAACATAGAAGCTTTTAGCTATAATTATAATAATTAATGAATAGCAAGCAAAATAAGCTATATTTGATAATTTTTCACTACTAAAAGCTTGTTGTAAATTAATTAAAAGGGCACAAATTACACATATAATGAGAAGCATTGTCATCAATTTTATATCTGCAATTATATCTCTGAATGTATAGTCAACTATTGCTGTTGCTAATTTTTTAAAAGAAAATTTTCCATCGCCACTTTTCATAACATTTTGTATATAGTCTTCAATGTCAAGATCCTTTAACAATTCATATTTAGTTTTCATATTTGTCATGTAGTTATACAGTTGCTCAACTTCTTTATCATTTTGATTTGGATTACCAATGTTATTTTCTGATGCTTGTACTACTGTAGGACTAAAAATAACATAAAATATTACAATAAAAATAATTAATTTTTTCATAATTTACCTCTACATAATATTCAAAATAGCATTTAGAACTCCCATAAGAATTGGTATTGCTAATACTAAAATCAGTATCTTACCTGCAAACTCAACTTTAGATGCTATATTGCTTTCACCTGCATCCCTACAAATTTCACTACAGAATGAAGCAAGATATGCAATAGCTAATATCTTTAGTACAGTATTTAAATACACAAAATCAATATTAGCTTTTAATGCCAATTGCTGCATAAGTTCTATTATTGCTGTAATTTTACCCAGCGTAAATAAAAAAATCATTATACCAACTACAATACTAACCTGTATTGCAATCTCTTCTTTTCTGTTTCTTAGAATTAATACAATAAACAGACTTATAAATGCAAATGCAACTATTTTTATTATCTCCATATCGGTCACCTATAATTGAAACATTGTTTTCACTGTGTCAAATAATTTGCTTATGAGACTTATTACCATCATTAAAACAATTACAGTTCCAGCTAAGTTCACTATGACTGCATAATCATCCTTTCCACTGGTTTTTAATATTTTATCAATTATAATTATCAAAATTCCAATTGCTGCTATTTTGAATATCAAACTCACATCTAACAATATAAAGCACCTCCTAAATGAGCATGATAACAATCATAGCCCCAATGCTAAATCCTAAATATCTAAACATCTTCACATTCTTTTTCATTGAAATCTCTGCATCAGAAATAGCCTTTTTAAGGTTATTTATAGTAAATAAAAATATATTAACTTGTCCATCTATATCAGATTCTCCAAGTGATTTGGCTAAATCCAATACAATATTTATGTCATCAGTTTTCAAATATATATTTTTACTTTTTTCAAAAATATCTCTAAATGCTTCATAAACGCTATCATGGTTATTACTAGATAGTTCCATGGATATTTTTCTGAAAATTTCAGATATTGGTTTCTTACTCCTATTGGATATATTTATCAAAGCTTCTGGAAGTGGCGTATGTGTGTATACAATCTCATTTTCAAGTTCACATATACACCTTTGTACTTCATTAAGTTCTCTAACTCTATAAACATAAGACTGTGCATATATAATGCCTCCAATAGTTGATGCTACTATAACAAGAGAACTCCCTATTAGTTTAAGCATATATACTATCCCCTTATTAATGTATTTTTGGTAAAATCATAAACATATTCTAATGTTCCTACTCCGCTCTTGCCGCTTAATACAATTGCTCTTCTAAATATATTATTTTCTAAAACCTCTTTAAATACCTCTCTAGATTTTAAATCTTCTATACCAAAACCATGAATAGTTGTGATTAAATTTATACCACAATTTAGTGCTGCTAAAATGCTTTTTACATCATCGTAGGTACCAATCTCATCGCATACAATTACGTCTGGGGACATACTCCTAATTGCCATCATTATACCCTGACTTTTAGGGCAATTATCCAATACATCTGTTCTTAAACCTACATTTAATTGAGGAATTCCATTTGAGCACGCACATATTTCACTTCTTTCATCAATAACACAAACCTTCTTTCCCATAAGCTGAAGGTTTTTTGTGCCATTGGATAAATTTCTTGTTATATCTCTTATTAATGTTGTTTTTCCACATTTAGGTGGAGATATAATTATTGTATTTAAAACATTGCTATCTTCTAAAATGAAAGGCATTATTTTATCAGAGCATCCCAAAACTTCTTTACAAACTCTTATATTTAAAGATGATACATTCTTAATTGTCTTTACCGTATTGTTTTCAATAATGCAATTACCACAAATTCCAACTCTATGTCCTCCATTTATTGTAATATAACCCTGCTTTAATTCAGGTTCTATTGAATATATTGAGTAATTACTCATCTTCTTTAATATGGTTTTTATGTTCTCACTTGTACTATTAAACCTAGTTATAATTTCTTTATCTGATATTTGCAACATTACTGGCTTGTTTACTTTTAACCTTATCTCTTGAATGTCCTCTATATGCTCTATATTTAGTAATATTTCTTTTATAGACATAGGCATAACATTCAATATATCATCCAAGTTAATCATTCATTTCTCCTCCCCTCTTAATTCAATAATATTTATATTTTCAAAGATTTATTCCAAAAAAAAGAAACTTCTAAAAATTAGAAGTTTCTTTTTATGCTTTATTTACTATTTAACTCTTTCCATGTATTCACCATTTCTTGTATCTACTTTTATTACTTCTCCCTCATTTACGAAAAGAGGCACTTGAACTACTGCACCAGTTTCAAGTGTTGCTGGCTTTAAAGTATTTGTTGCAGTATTTCCTTTAAATCCAGGATCTGTTTCTGTAATTTGTAATTCTACAAAGTTTGGAGCTTCAACTGAGAATGCAGCACCTTTATAAAATTTAATAACAGCAAACATATTTTCTTTTAGGAATTTTATTGCTCCCTCAACTTGTTCATAACTTAATGGAACTTGCTCATATGTTTCTTGATCCATAAAGTAGTACAATGTACCGTCAGAATATAAATATTGCATTTCCTTTCTTTCAATAACAACATCCTGTAATTTAGCTGTTGGATTGAAAGTTGTTTCTGTTACTCCTCCAGATATAACATTTCTAAGTTTTGTTCTTACAAATGCTGCACCTTTTCCTGGTTTTACATGTAAGAAATCAATAACTGTATATACTTGTCCATCAAGTTCAAAAGTTATTCCTTTTCTAAGTTCTCCTGCTGATATCATTTAGTATCCCTCCAAAATTTATTAATTCATAATATATTCTAACCTTTTCAGGTAAAATTAATACCTTAATACTGACTATACACTACGTTATTATCTATTGTTAAAGACAAATCATGTCTTTAGGTGACTTAGATAAAACTTCGCATCCAGATTCAGTTACAAGAATTAAATCCTCTATTCTTACTCCTCCAAAGTCCGGAATATATATTCCTGGTTCATCAGTTATAATCATTCCAGCTTTCAAAATAGCTTCGCTTGTTGGGCTAAGTCTTGGTCCTTCATGAATTTCTCTTCCAACCCCATGACCAACACCATGTCCGAAGTACTGTCCATATCCCTTTTCATTTATGTAACTTCTTGCAGCCTCATCAACAACAGATGCTTTTAATCCGGCTTTTATAACCTCTAAAGCATTTTTCTGAGACTGTAACACAGTATCATATATTTCTACCATTTTATCACTTGGCTGCCCAATAACAACTGTTCTTGTCATATCAGAACAATATTCATTAAAAATACAACCAAAATCAAGAGTTAAGAATTCACCATTTTTGA
>Ga0255360_1000080_pt1 | contig 27951 bp, 26 predicted proteins | sample GFST50metaG_FD_186004 | JGI IMG/M metagenome (GOLD analysis project Ga0255360, IMG submission 186004) | Peat soil microbial communities from Stordalen Mire, Sweden - G.F.S.T50 | ecosystem: Environmental > Terrestrial > Soil > Wetlands > Peat | place: Sweden: Norrbotten County, Stordalen Mire... | reverse complement strand
ATTCTGAGTCTGAGAATGCAGTTCAAAAAGCTTTAGACATTCTTATGAAGGGTAGAAGCACAATGGTAGTAGCCCACAGACTGTCCACCATTCAACATGCAGATAAAATTTTAGTTTTAGATAATGGAAGCATACCAGAGGTAGGAAATCATGAAACTTTACTCAATATGAATGGCATCTATTCAAGACTTTATAATTTGCAGTTTGAAGGAAAAGAAGCATAGAGATAGCCCCAGGTGTAGAATTACCCCTGGGGTAGAATTATTATTTTCTTCAATCATAAGTTTGGTATAGCATAATTTAAAACAATATGTTACAATATAACATTATATGACGATGTATCGTGCAATAGTATAGAACAATACATATATATAAGACACATTATAGCATGTGAAAATGATAAGTTTTTATGGAAATGCTACAACGATTATATGAAAACGTTTTTTAAATATAGAAATAGATAGGGTATATTATTATGATTGAAGATGAAATTGATAAACTAAGAGATAAACTACATTTTTTGATTATTCATAATGAAGAATACAGTAAAATATTAAAAGTAAGCCAAGAGCTTGATATATTAATAGTCCAATATATGGGTACAGAGAATGAGTGTAATGAAATTAACAATTGTTGTAGTGCGTAGAGAAATAAAACCCTCCGGGGTTTTTTTTTGTTATTAAATGTATATGCCTTAGTTTGTGAAAATGCCGTTTAATGGTATAATAAACTATATGAATTATGGAAACCGGAGGATTACGGATGAAAAAAAAATTTTGTTTTTTAGCAATGTTTATATTATTAATTGGATCTATTATCGTATATACAATTAATAACAGAGCTAGTAACCAGGTATATGAACAGGGTTTTATAACAATGGATACATCTATGCAATTAACTGCTTATGGGTCAAATGCAAAAAATGCAGTTGATGAAAGTAAAAAAAGATTGTATGAGCTTAATGATATGGCAAGCGCTACAATAGTTACCAGCGATGTTAGTAAAATTAATAATGCTGCTGGGAAAAACTATGTAAAAGTTCATCCGGAAATTATTAAAATGATAGTGGCATCACAGAAATATTCAAAAATAAGTAATGGAGCGTGGGATATTACTGTTGGTCCTCTTGTAAATCTGTGGGGTATAGGTACGGATAAAGCAAGAAAGCCTTCTGATGCTGAGATTAATGCAAAGCTACCACTTATTGGTTACAATAAAATAAGCATTAATGAAAAGAATAATAGTGTCATGCTTATGCAGCCAGGTATGGCTATAGATTTAGGTGGTATTGCAAAAGGTTTTGCAGTTGATGAAGTGCTTAAGATATATAAAAAGTATAATATTCAAAATGGTCTTATAGATTTGGGTTCAAGCTCTATATATTGTGTTGGTAAAAATTCAGATGGGAACCCATGGGCAATTGGTATTGCAAATCCTAGAAGTAATGAAAGTGATAATTACCTTGGTGTTATTAAAATATCAGATGCAGGATTATCTACTTCAGGTGACTATGAAAGATGTTTCTTTCAAGACGGCAAAAGATATCATCACATACTTAACCCATTTACAGGTTATCCTGTAGACAATGGAGTTATGGCTGTTACAGTGGTTATTGATGGTAGTGTGCCGAATAATGGAATGCTGGCAGATATTTTATCTTTAACTGTTTTTGCCATGGGACCGGAAAAGGGGATTAACCTTATTAATAGTATGCCAAACGTATCCTGCGAAGTTACTACAACAGATTTTAAGGTTTATACATCATCAAGATTTAAAGATAAGTTTTCAGATTTAAATAAAAAGTTCAAACTTGCAAATTAGTAAAGAGGTGAGTGGGAAAATGAAAAAAGTAAAATTTGTAATTGCTCCAGATTCATTTAAAGAAAGTTTAGATGCATTTGAGGCAGCAAAGGCAATGAAAGAGGGAATAGAAAATATATTTAAGGATTGTATATTTGAACTTATCCCAATGGCAGATGGGGGAGAAGGAACTTCAGAGGTTATAATAAGCGCTCAAAAGGGTGAATTTAAAAAGGTTAAAGTAACAGGACCTTTAGGGAAAGAAATAGAAGCTAAATATGGATATATTAAAAATCAAGAAAAAGCAGTAATAGAAATTGCAGCAGCCTGTGGTTTAGAGCTAGTTGATATGGGGGATAGGAATCCTTTATATACCACTACTTATGGTGTGGGAGAGATGATTTTAGATGCTTTAAATATGGGTGCAAAACATTTTATTATTGGTCTTGGAGGTTCAGCCACAAATGATGGAGGGCTCGGCATGCTCCAGGCACTTGGTGCAAAGGCTTATGACAAAAATGGGGAAAGCGTAGGACTTGGAGGAAAAGAATTAGCTAAAATTGAAAGAATAGATTTATCAAGTCTTGATAGCCGCCTAAAAAATATTACTATAGAAGTTGCTTGTGATGTAGAAAATCCCCTAATTGGGGCTAATGGAGCAACCTATACTTTTGGTCCGCAAAAGGGAGCTAATACTGATATTTTAGAGGAATTAGAAAAAGGGATGATTAACTATTCAAAAGCTATTAAAAGAGCTTGCAATATTGATGTTTCTAATATACCAAAAGCAGGAGCAGCTGGAGGACTAGGAGGAGCACTTTTATTGTTAGGTTGTGAACTAGTTAAAGGAATAGAAATGGTTTTAAAACATACATGCTTTGAGGAAAGAGTTAAGGATGCCGATTATATTTTTACAGGGGAAGGAAGCATTGATTCTCAAACAAAATATGGAAAAACAATTGCAGGAATAGCGAAAATAGCAAAGAAGTACAATGTACCTACAATTGTACTTGCTGGAAGAGTGGGCGATGACATAGGGGAATTATATGATATGGGAGTTACATCGGTATTTGGAATTGTTGACAGACCTAAAAATTTAGATGAAGCACTTAAGGATGGCTATAGCAGTGTGAAAAAAACATCGGAAAATATAGCTAGATTGTTGAGATTTATGTAGAACAATAATAGCATATATACTTTTCCACATTTCATATTCCTTCAATTTTTTCTGTCCCACGGTAGCATAATAATTCTATGCCTTTTCATGACCTTTGTTTATGACTATAGGCCTAGTTTTAAATCATTAATAAAAAGTCTTGTTTCCCGTGTCTTATTCCCTTTATCATAAACATTAAACCTGGAAGTAATAATATCAATATATCTCAGTAGAAATTGTTTAGGCATATTTTTGAATATGCCTAATATTATATATCAGAAAATTCAATGTTAATTTGTTCATCATACATATCTACAAATTCCATAATTTTCACGGTTTCATTTAAGGTATTATTCTGAGCTTGCTTTGTTGGAAGAGTTATTATAAATTTGCTTCCACGTCCATATTCACTTGCTACTGCAATATTTCCACCATGCATTCCGACAAGCTCTTTTACTAAAGAAAGACCAATTCCGCTTCCTTCATGATTTCGCGTAAATGATTTATCAACTTGAACAAATCGCTTAAATATATCATCAAGTTTATCTGGCATTATCCCTATACCAATATCCGATACTGTAATAACCACCTCGGTGTTTGCATCGTGTATTTCTACACAAATTTCCCCACCATTTTCTGAAAATTTTACTGCATTGGATAATAAATTAAGCATTATCCTTTCAATCTTTTCAATATCACAAGCCATTACTTTTTCCTCTACATCAGTATCAAATATTATGCTTATTCCTTTACTTTTTATATAATTTGCAGTAGACAGCGTTATATCTTCCACTACTGAAACTATATCTCTATTTTGAAAATCAGCTTTTAAGTATCCGGCTTCTATTTTATTTATATCAATCAAGTTATTAACAAGTTTTAAAAGTCTAAGACAATTTAGTTTCATAACATCAAAATAATTTGAGGGTTCTTTACCATTAATATTAATAGAGCCATCTGGAATAAAAACATTTAACAATTGAATGGAACTTAGTATGATGTTTAAAGGTGTCCTAAGTTCATGAGATATATTTGCAAAGAATTTAAGTTGTTGCTGGCTTTCAATAAGTTTTTTTTCGTATTTAATGGAATTTTGATTAGCTTTTACATAATGAACATTGGCGACTACGCAAAGACTAATTAAAAATGCAATAATTCCCCATTCAGTTAAGTAAGAGTCTGCATTGTTGTAATTAAAATTCCAACTCAGAACATCATAAATTCCTAGGAAACAGAGCATACCAAAGCCTAATGCGAATATCTTAACTTCAAGTTCCCATTGAAAATAGTTTTTTAAAATTAATATAACAATTATCACCATACTAAAAACAATTGAAACAGAATATACAGGGAATGTATCACTTATGGGCATAATATTAAAAAAATCACATAACAAACTTACAATTAAAAGTGATGCATAAAAAACCACTATACTATTAAATATTTTAGAAAACTTTCTATTAAGTAATCTATTTATAAATAGACCAAAAATTATTGGAATAGAGTATTGAGATATTATTTTTGTATATTCCCAAAATTCAGGAGCATAAATAAATATTTGTTTCATTTTCCCCTCGGATATAAGCCATAAGCCACAATAAATATAAGATAAGCTAAAGTCAATAAAAAGTTTTTCACCTTTTAAGTTGATAAGAGAAAAAAGAAATGAAGCAATTCCTATTAGCACAAAAAATAATGCAATAGTAAAGTTAAAAAAATCCCCCTTGATTATGCTTAAAATCTTATCAGCTCTTGAACATAGTTCAAAATTTCTTATTTCACCAAGAGTTGTTTTATTTACTGAGTGCATTCGTATGTATACAATTTTTCCTCCATAATTATATGGTAGTTCTATTGTATGCCAAAATGATTCTTGTACTTTTTTATTATTCATATTTCCAAAGCCATATATTTTTTTTTCGTCTATAAACACTTCAAAGTCTTGATTATAAGTATAAAAATATATGCTTGGATCCCTGTAGTTATGTTTTGGCAATTTAACTCTAGCCCAAACATAACGGTTATTATTATTAATATTAGGCTGTCCAGGAATACTAAAGTATTTCCACGCAGTGTTATTATTATCATAAAGCCATAGGAGTTTACCGTTTTTATCAACTGGAGAATCACCAGCCCTATACTGCCAACCAGTATTTACTGGTATTGAGGGTGTTCTTTGTTCAAAACTAAAATCTCCTATGTTAAAAACAACTAAGGAAAATAAAACGAATATTATTCCGATTATGCAGAATATAGTCTTTTTCATATTTATACCTCCAAATGTTACAATATTTTCATGTTCGTGCTTAATTATAACAAATTCCCCCTAAACATTATAGGGATACAAATAAAAAAATGTAAAAATGTTTGCTGTTGCTTATTTCATGTCGAAAATTCTTGCAATTTACATAACAGTTAATGTAAAATTTTTAAAGATGCTTTAGAGCATTGAAATCAAAAACTCAATAATGTATAATTGCTATGAATGGTATAATTGTACAAAACAAAAATATAATTAACATATTTGGAGGTACTAATATGAGTAAAGGCTTATCTTTAAACTTAACAAAAGTGACTTCTTTTTTAGAAGAACATGAAATTACATATTTACAGCCAATGGTGACACAGGCACATAATATGCTACACAATAAAACAGGTCAAGGTAATGATTTTTTAGGATGGATTGATCTTCCTGTAGATTACGATAAGGAAGAATTCCAAAGAATAAAAAAAGCAGCAGAAAAAATAAGAAAAGATTCTGATGTACTTATAGTAATTGGAATTGGTGGTTCATACTTGGGAGCAAGGGCTGCTATAGAAATGTTATCTCACACATTTTATAATAACTTGCCAAAAGCTAAGAGAAATGCACCTAATGTATATTTTGTAGGAAATAACATAAGTTCAACATACATGACTGATTTGTTAGAAGCTATTGAAGGAAAAGACATTTCTGTTAATGTAATATCGAAATCTGGTACCACTACAGAACCTGGTATAGCATTTAGAATCTTTAAGGATTACCTAGAAAAGAAGTACGGAAAAGAAGAAGCAAAGTCAAGAATATATGCAACTACTGATAAATCAAAGGGTGCTTTGAAATCCTTGGCGGATGCAGAAGGATATGAGACTTTTGTTATTCCAGATGATGTTGGTGGAAGATTCACAGTTTTAACACCAGTTGGACTATTACCAATTGCAGCTACTGGTATAGATATTGACGAAATGATGAGTGGTGCAGCAGCATCAAGAGAAGCATATAGCATGCCTGAATTAGAAAAAAATGATGCTTATAAATATGCAGTAACTAGAAATGCTTTATACAGAAAAGGTAAAACTACAGAAATATTAGTAAATTATGAACCATGTTTACATTATTTTGGTGAATGGTGGAAACAATTATTTGGCGAGAGTGAAGGTAAGGATGGAAAGGGAATATTCCCTGCAGCAGTTGATTTTTCAACAGATTTGCATTCCATGGGACAATATATACAAGAGGGATTAAGAAATATTTCTGAAACAGTAATTAATGTGGAAAAGGCTAGAAAGAGTATTGTAATTGAAGAAAGTGCTGACAACATAGACGGATTGAATTTCTTAGCAGGAAACACAATGGATTTTGTAAATAAAAAGGCATTTGAAGGTACTGTTTTAGCTCATAATGATGGAGGCGTACCAAACGTAATAGTTAATGTGCCAGAATTAACTCCTTACTATTTTGGATATTTAGTTTATTTCTTTGAAAAGGCTTGTGGAATTAGTGGATATTTATTAGGAATAAACCCATTTAATCAGCCAGGAGTTGAAGCATACAAGAAAAATATGTTTGCACTTCTTGGAAAACCTGGTTATGAGGCATTGAAAGAGGAATTAGAAAAGAGATTAGATTAGGAATCTTAGGCATACTAGTTGTTTTTTTGAATATGCCTTAATTAAAACACTGATGATTGAAATTTATAGTATGCAGTCATCAGTGTTTTTTTAGAAGAATATTTTTCTAATCTAATTCTAATCTTAGATTAATTTTTATGTAATTTTACTCATTTATAATAAAGTCATAGTAAGGGAGCTTTAAAAGAGCTTCAAAAAATATGGAGGGATTTAAAATGAGTATTAATGTAGAATTGATTGATGAATTAAGAAAAAGAGCTAATGTAAGCTATGAGGATGCAAAAGAGGCACTTGAAAAAAATAATGGAGATTTAGTAGAAGCATTAATTTATCTTGAAAAACAGAATAAGGTTAAAACAGAATGTGGCAGCAGTTTTGTTAGTTCTGTTAAAAAAATTATTAAAAAGGGAAATAGAATAAAATTCATAATAAAAAAACAAGAAAGTACAATATTAAGTCTTCCTCTAACAGCAGCTGTTATTATAACAATTGTTGCTCCTTATGTAACAGTAATAGGTTTAATAGTAGCAATTTTCACTGGTCATAGAATTAAATTTCAAGGTGAAAATGGGGAGGATATGAAGGTTAACAAGACAGTTGATAAAGTTACAGATATTGTAGGTGACTTAACAAAGGATTAATGGTAAATAAGTAGGTTGTTGCTCATAGTTAAGTTGAAAATTGAGAGTGGAAAGTTGAAAGTTAAGGATGTTTTTCTGCACTACGTTTAGAAAAACTAAAAATTATTGAAGATACCTTAATTATAGATTTTTCATAGTGTAGCGGAGAAAAATCAACAATAACTTTCAATTTTCAATTTTCAACTTTCAACTAAATAAAAATGCGTAGCATTTTCTAACTAAACTGAGCAAACAAACTTCGTTAGTTGTATATTGGAGGTTTTAGCATGGGCGCGTGTAAAATTCTTATTATAGAAGATGAAATTAAGATAGCTAGATTTGTAGAACTTGAACTTAAGTATGAGGGATATGATGTAGAAAAAGCTAATGATGGTAGGCAAGGTCTTGAAATAGCACTAAAAGGTGAGTACGACCTTATACTGCTAGATATAATGATTCCTTCAATGAATGGTATTGAAGTTTTAAGAAGACTAAGAGAAAACTCCAATGTTCCGGTTATAATGCTTACAGCCAAAGATGAAGTTATGGACAAGGTTATAGGACTTGACATGGGGGCAAATGATTATGTGACAAAACCCTTTGCTATTGAGGAGTTACTTGCGAGAATCAGAGCAACCCTAAAAACAACAAGAATTAGAAAAGAAAGTGCGGACATTTTACAAATTAATAATTTGAAAATGGATTTAAAGAAATATGTAGCATCTTATGACGGTAACCTTATAGATTTAACTAAAAGGGAATTTGACTTGTTAAAATATCTTATGGAAAACAAAAATATTGTGCTCACTAGGGAAAAAATAGTGGAAAAAGTTTGGGGATATGACTATCTTGGAGATACAAACGTTGTTGATGTTTATATAAGATATTTAAGAAGTAAAATAGATGAAAAATATAAAACAAAGCTAATAAATACGGTTAGAGGAGTTGGGTATTTACTAAAAGATGAGAAATGAAAAAGATAGATTAAAAAAGTTCATTAAAGTAATGATATTTATATTTCTTTTACCTTTTAGACTATTTAAAATTTTTCTTTCTTTAATTAGTAAACTTAGAAAAAAAATTTCTGTAGGATTAAAATTTTCTATTACATTTAAAATTACATCTATCTATACTTTGATTTTTACATTTATATACTTGATTATAAGCATAATAATATTAGGTGGATTCTCCTTGTATATTGGAACAAATGTTGAAAATAATATGCAGAAAAATTTTCAGTTAATAGCATATAATTTGAAACAAAATTCAGAGTTACCTAAGGAAAATATATTAGAAATTTCACAGGTAGAAAATATTTCAATAGATTTATTTAATATGAATAACAAATTAATTTATTCCACACAAGGCAATAATAAAAATATAATATTTTATAATAAAAGCATCAGCAGTAGATTGGAAAAGCTAAATGAAAATTATAAGCTATTAACTAGTAACGGTTCTGCACCTTGGTTAATATTAAACAACACTTCAAAATGGTATGGGGAAGATGTACAGATTCAAATTAGGTACAATTTATATAGGGAACTATTAAAAATAATAGTACTTTTTTTTGCTTTAATAATTACGAATATAATCTTTGTAATAATTACTATAAGAATAGGTTCAAAAGCTAGTAAAAAAATGCTTAAGCCTGTAGAGACCATGACATTTACAGTAAAAAATATAACTGTAAATGCACTTAATACAAGACTTGATATAAGTGGAGCTCAAGATGAACTTAAGGAACTTGCTATAACTTTTAATAACATGCTGAATAGAATTCAAAGGTCCTATGAGGAGCAAAAGCAGTTTGTATCAGATGCATCTCACGAATTAAGAACACCAATTTCAGTTATTCAAGGATATGCCAATCTTTTAAGTAGATGGGGAAAAGACGATAGAGCAGTTTTAGAAGAATCTATAGATGCAATTAAAACTGAGTCTGAAAACATGAAGCTATTAATAGAAAATTTATTGTTTTTGGCAAGAGGGGATAATGATAGAGAGAAAGTAGAAATGACTAATTTTCAACTTAATGAATTAATAGATGAAGTCATAAAGGAGACAATATTAATTGATAAAGGGCATGAAATCATAAATAATAGAAATGATAACGTTATTATAAATGCAGATCGTAAATTGCTTAAACAGGCACTTAGAGTATTTATTGATAATAGCATAAAGTATACACCTGTTAAGGGTAAGATCATTATAGACAGCTTATCACAAAACACCTCTCAAATAATGATTTCAATACAAGATACAGGTATTGGAATTCCAAAAGAAGATCTTCCAAACATATTTAATAGATTTTACAGAGCTGATAAATCAAGAACAAAGGAAACTGGAGGCACAGGGCTTGGTCTTGCAATTGCAAAGTGGATTATATTAAAACATAGGGGAACAATAAATGTGAAGAGCAAAGTTAATGAGGGAACCACAGTATGTGTATATTTACCATTTAAAAGCTAAATATATAGGCGAAGCAAACTTTGCTTCGCCTAACAACTTTAAATATCAATGCCAATCATCTTCATTAAATATTTAGCATTTGTAGTATCAGAACGACCAGATCTTAACTTGTAATCAAAATGAATTTTATTATCTATGTAATCCTCTCGGAAATGATAATTTTTAATCTTGCCTTCATCAATATCTTCTAAATCACACAGTTCAAAGTCATGGGTGGAAATTAAGCCGCAGCACCAAGGTTTATTTAAATTCCTTAATACTGTTTTAGCACCTATAATTCTATCATTTGAATTAGTACCTCTAAATATTTCATCAATCAAAAATAACATTGGCTCTGCTTTAGGTAGAAAATCTAGTATGGTTTTAATTCTTGTTAACTCTACATAAAAGGTTGATAAGCCCTTACTAAGGTCATCACTTATTCGCATTGATGTAAATATTTTTAGTAGACCACATTCAAAACCCTCCGCACAAACCTGTGCACCACTATAAGCTAACACAAGATTTATACCTATGGTTCTTAAAAATGTGGTTTTACCGGACATATTGGAACCAGTTATAATAAAGATATTATTATTAAAGCTTGCATTATTATATACTCTTTCACTAGTTTCAATCAAAGGATGACCAAGGCTTGTAGCATGAATTTTTGTATTATCCTTTGAAAATGTTGGGTAACAAAGTTTGGAATTCAAATGTGAAATTGTGGATAAACTTGATATTACCTCAAAATCTGCAGCAGTTTCTAAATAAGTTCTAACCAAATCACCATATTTATCCGTCCATTTTCGGAGAAAAAACAAGCATCTATAATCCCAAAATAGAAGTAAATTCAATGTGAAATATAGTAAGAAATTACTTCTAAAGTTAATGGCGCTTATAATTGTATCTAATTTTTTTAATATGTCTGAAGCTTTACCTTTTACATATAGCTTTTCTTTTAGCTCACGCAAATATGAGGAATCAAATTGTTCATTTTCTATAAGATTTAATATATTACTATAAGCTGAAAAATTATTATTAAAAGATTCTATTGAATCAAGTACAGGATAAACGTTCATCACACTTAATATATTTATTAAAGCATGAAGCAAAAATAAAACAATCAAAATGTAAAAAAACATAGGTGTTCTTAATCTTACAGCTAGTATTATGCAAACTATTGTAATCACAGGTAATATGTTTACAATTACTTTAATAATGGATTCCTTCCATATTTCATCTTTATTTTCTATATAATTTAAAAGTGTGCTAGTATCATTTGAAATTTTACTATTTGACATTCCTTGGCTCTGCAGATTTTGACAAAACTCTATTTTGCCAGACAATTCTTTAACAGCCTGCTGCCTTTTTTTTATGTTTTCCACATTTAAGTCTGGAGATTTTAAAATATTTACTAATTTTATTCTTCCTAGAAAGGTGGTTGTGGTGTTAATTAATTGAAATAAAGAGTTTTTGCCAAATATATCTAAATCGTTTGAATAGGGATGCTCTACATCTACGCAGTCATCACCCATATCCTTAAATTCTGTCCAAGTGCCATCTATTCTTTTTATATAATTTTCATTTACTAATAATAATCTTTGGATAGCCTTTAGCTTAGATGATATATTAAGGTCGTATATTAAAAAAAGTGTAAAAATAATTATGGAAAAAAGTAGTCCAAACATTGTTGTGTTTGATAAATTCTTCCTTATAATAAGAAACAAAAAAAATAAGATTATTATAAAGGATAAGAGACGTAAGGTACCAAAAATGCTATGAGTTTTTCGTAATTCCAATTCCTCTGTCTCAAGCTCTTTTTTACGAGTTAAAAATATATCCATTGTTTCCTCCTTAATTTAGTTAAGGCATATTTTTCATACACCTAAAATAGTGTTTTTAAGCAAGATTTACATATCATCATCTTACCATTATTAGCAGAAGCACAGTCATTAGAATTAACTGCCTTGCCGCATATTTCACAGTGAATCAGGTCATAGGTAGCTTTTGTAGGTACAGGCTTTTTTATAAGCTTATTAGACCTGTTAGATGGTGGTGAATATAAAATTGGCTTATCCATGGGATTTTTTTCAACTATGCTATAATTAATGGAATAGTTGCTTTCTCCAAATAATTCCAATTCAAATCTAGGATTTTCCTTATCGTAAAATTCTTCTATGATAAGCCTCCTGATTTGTGCGTCATTTACTATAAGTCCACTTTTTTCAATTCCATCAAATATACTTTTAGTGATATTATTTGTATCTGGATGTCTTTTCTCGCTTTTATAATAAACTTTAAGAACAGCAATAAGAGCTTCACTTAAAGTTATATTAGGATTTTGAGATCTTGTTTCATATGCAATTTGTTCTTCGTAAAGTGCATATCTATCATGGTATTTTCCGGAATTATATGGTAAAATAGCTCTTCCTTGTATATTAAATAGTTTGAAATTTGATTTTGATATTGGTGAACCTTGTACTACAACTTTTGCATAACAATTCTTCATCGTGAACTCTCCATTAATAAATATTTGTATAGAAGTATTATATCATATGCCTAATATTAAAGTTGTTTTTTCTAGTACAATTAGGATATAATTTTATGAGGAGTTATACTAATGAAAATTAATATTATACAGGAGGAAAAAATATGGCGATTACTAAGAAAAAGGAGACATCACTAAAAATAAAAAGAAGAAATGAACTTATAATACAGCTTATCACTATTATGATGGGTTTGTTTTCTATTCCTATATTTATGGTTACAAGGAATATATATACTACAATAGTTGTGATTTTGTTATGTTTTATTATTGTTTGGAGATACATAAGAAAAAGAAAAATATACGATTATGGGATTAAAGGTGAAATGGAAACTGCTAAAGAACTTTCAAAATTAAATAATAAGTATTATGTTTATAATGATATTATTATTGGTGGCAAAGAAAAGGGTGCACAAATAGATCATTTAGTTTTATCACCCTATGGAATATTTGCAATAGAAACTAAGAATATGAGAGGCACAATTACAGGTAAAGAAGAGGATAATAATTGGGTACAAAAGAAAGTTGGACAAGGTGGTAAAGTATACGAGAAAGAATTTTATAATCCTTGTAAGCAATCAAAGGGACATGTTAATGCAATAAATAACATGCTGGTGCATCAGAATTTTCATGACATAAAAATTTATTCAGTTGTAGTATTTGATAATAATTCAGATACAAAATTGAAAATTGAAGCAAGTCATACTACGGTATTAGAGCTAGATAAACTTCTTAATTTCATGTTAAGTAAAAAGGATACTACAATAGATGATTATAAATTGAAAGCATTGGTAAAAGTAATAGATAAACAGATTTCTTAGAATCAGGTTGGAGTATTATAGAGAGTAGTCATGGGATAAAAAAATATAAATTTCGAGGTATTTAAAAATGGAAAAAGATATAAAAATATTGTCTATAGAAAGTAGCTGTGATGAAACTTCAGCTGCGGTAGTTGTAAATGGAAGAGATGTGTTATCAAATGTGATTTCCTCACAAATTGCTATACATACTAAGTTTGGTGGAGTAGTACCAGAAGTTGCCTCTAGAAAACACATTGAAGTTATCGGTGCAGTGGTAAATGAAGCGTTGAGTGATGCAAAGCTTTCTCTTAATGATATAGATGCCATAGGTGTTACATATGGTCCAGGGCTTGTAGGAGCTTTACTTGTTGGAGTTCAGTATGCTAAGGGACTTTCCTATGCCCTTTCAAAACCTCTAATTGGTGTAAATCATATAGAAGGACATATAAGTGCAAATTTTATTCAGTATAAGGACTTAAAACCACCATTTCTTTGTTTGGTAGTTTCAGGCGGACATACGTTTATAGTATATGTAAAGGACTATGGAGACTTTGAAGTAATGGGTCAAACTAGGGATGATGCTGCTGGCGAAGCTTATGATAAAGTGGCTAGGGCAATTGGACTTGGATATCCTGGTGGACCTAAAATTGATAAGCTTGCAAAGGAAGGAAATGAAAATGCAATAAAATTTCCTAGAGCAAATTTTCATGAGGAGTCCTTGGATTTCTCCTTTAGTGGAGTAAAATCAGCAGTATTAAATTATTTAAACAAAATGGAAATGAAAAATGAAGAAATAAACAGGGCAGATGTGGCAGCTTCCTTTCAAAAAGCTGTAGTGGATTTTTTGGTTTTTAATGCTATGAAGGCTTGCAAGCTGAAAAAGGTAGATAAAATAGCAGTAGCAGGTGGTGTAGCGTCAAATTCTTTCCTAAGAAAAACATTACAAGAGGAAGGTAAAAAGAACAAAGTAGAAGTCCTCTTTCCAGAACCAATATTGTGTACAGATAATGCAGCTATGATTGGAAGTGCTGCATACTTCGAGTACATAAAGGGTAGAAGAGCACCACTTGATTTTAATGCAGTTCCCAATCTTAAACTGGGAGAAAGATAAGTCTTAAAAAAGTAGCTAGAGTTTTTCAAGCTGAAAAACTCTAGCTACTTTTTTTTATATGAATTGTATCAACCAGCGTAAAAATTAGCTTGTTAAATTAAAATATTGTGTAGTATCTTCTTACTAAAAATCTTAATTCTATTCTGGGATGAAGACAAAGAATTTAAATGTTGGCAACATCCTTATTTTATATAAAAATAAAAAATATATGAAATAAGGTAAAGTATATAATAAAATATACGATAATTTCTATAAATGGCGTGATATCACTCAATTATTGTAATGGTTGGTATTATTCCTAAATAATCAAAAGGGAGATGTATTAATAATGTCAAAAAAATTTTTACGTATTTTTTTATGTTTATGTTCTTTTCTACTAATTTCATCTAATGCAGTATTTGCAGCGGATACAAATATTGTACAAAGTTCTCCGACTTCAAATAACTCTGCAAATATAATATCAAACTTATCCAGTAAAGATTATAATGAACTTAAATTGCAAATTGCAGAATTGGTAAAAGAAAACAAACAAAACAATGATGCAACGTCAAGTCAAAAAATAACCATACATCAATTGGATGCTGCACCAATTCTATCTTCTGTAAGTGTATATGAAGTATACTCACATCAATATGGATCTGAGTATATTGCAAGTAATCAAATGTTAACACAAAATAGTTACGCTAATATAACTGGTAGTGAGTATATAATCACGCTAGATTGGGGATATGGAGTCAGTCCCTTTGCTGCGATGAACAATAATGAACTTAATTGTGTTGAAATAGATGGTGTAAATGAAAATGGAGGAATAGATCAGCCAGGTACAGTATCTGTGGGATTTTTGAGAGTTTGGGATGCAAGCACTTATAGAACAGGGGCATTTACTTATGACAATCGAACCAATGGTCATCTACCATTATATACAAGATTAAGTGTTCAATAACATAGGAGGTGAGAGTTTGCAAATTACAAATAATCTAAATTATCAATCAAACATTTATCCATATTCTAATTCTAACATGAATAAAAAAATAAATGATACTGATGCCGTAGCAAATAGCACTACTGCAGTAAATAAGACTATTAATATTGAAAACTGTAGTAGTAAAGATCTTACAGACGAAGCTAAAGAATTGTATAATGAGGGTAAAATTACAGATGAAGATTATACAATGATTAATATTCGAGCTCAGTTTGCAACGATACGTATTAACCGTGATGGAAGTACTACTCATTTAGATGATACTAATCGGAACTGGATTTCTGTATTTGAACAGGCAGCAGCATTTAATAACAGCGAAGGCGTTGCTTCACAGTCACAGATTTCAGAAGATGAAAGACTTGAAAATATAATAAAAGGTTTGTGATATTATATTTTAATGAAATGTACACAATGGTAAAAAAATCAGCAGTATTAAATTATTTAAACATAATGGAAATGAAAAATGAAGAAATAAACAGGTCAGATGTGGTAGTTTTCTTTCAAAAAGCTGTAGTGGATTTTTTGTTTTTAATGCAGTTCCCAATCTTAAACTGGGAGAAAGGTAAAGTATAAAAAAGTAACTAGAGTTTTTCAAGCTGAAAAACTCTAGTTACTTTTTTACTTGGGACATAATCACGTGTGGTCTACTAAGACGTTATCACAAATTGATCATGAAAAGGATTTAAAAATCTGAAGAATACATTGCAGAAATGTGTCTAATGTTGTATAATTGTGTCGATAATTACAATCTAATGAACAGACCATTAACTATTTTACATTTTAAGGAGACTGGTTTTCATGCGCAAAAAAAATATCCTAACCCTAACAAAAAAAATTAACTTTACTATTTTGCCTATTATTTTAGGTGGATTTCTCATTGTTATACTTTTTACTTATTTTTATGTAAGTAACATAATTAAAACTGATTTATACAATAATATTTTACAGACTGTACATGAAAAAACTAATACTGTTGATGAATGGCTAAAAGATCATTTATTAGAGGTTGAGTCTATTGCTTCTACTCCAGCCGCCCAGAATATTAATAAAAGCTTTGATGAAATTGATGCTTTAAATGAAAGTAGATATTTGTATTTCAAAAAGACATATCCTAATGATTATTCAGATATCTACTCAGCAGGAATTAATTATACTTATCATACAATTCAAGGGAATGATGGGGATCTTACTGTATTTGTAGGTAGCTTAAAAGGAAGAGATTACTACGAATCAATCAAAGCTGGAGGACCTAAACAAATTACTCCACCTTTGATTTCAAAAACAACAAACAAACCTACCGTATTTATGGTTGCACCTATTAAAGATAAAAATGGTAATACACAAGGGTTAATAGGCGCTGGAATTCAGCTGAATTTTATAAAAGAGACTGCCGAACAATTAAAGTATGGCAAAAGTGGTTATACCGTCGTGATAGCATCAGATGGAACAATTTTAGTAAATCCTGATCAATCTTTAGTAATGAAAAAAAATACTGATAAAAATTTAGATGCATTATATAAATATATGGCAGATAATAAATCAGGAATTTATCATTATAATTACAAGGGTCAAAATATGGTTGCATTTTTTCAAAAGGTTCCAACTACTAACTGGACAATAGCTTCCATAGCAGTGGAGAGTGAACTAACGGCACCGATAACTTCGCTTAGAGATATTCTTATTGTGTTGGCAGTATTAACAATTGGATTTACCTTTTTAGGAATATTTATTGTGACTAAGATATTATTTAAACCTTTAATCAAATTAAATGAAATAACAAATCAAGTATCCTCTGGAGATTTAACAGGAAAAGTTGAGATTACTTCAAAAGATGAGATTGGACAACTTTCTGAAAATATTAACATAATGATTCTTGAACAGAAAAATGTAATTGGAAAGATTAACGATACTTCTAAAGAAATGTCTCAGTTATCATTTAAAAGCAATAATGACGCCCAAGGAATGTTAAAGCTATCAAATAAAGAATTAACAGCTATGGACGACCTGACGAAAACTATGAATGAAATGGCAAATTCAGTTATGGAAATTGCTAACAGTACAAATAAATTTGCTGAATTAATAAACAGTACGACTAAAAAAGGTGGAGTGGCTACTCAAAAAGTAACAGACGCAGTTAATATTTCTTTGCAAGGAAAGCTTGATATGAAAAAAATAATAGTGGAAATGAATAGTATAAAGGAATCGGTTTCTACTTTATCTCACTCTGTTTCAAATGTTGGAAAATCAGCCTTAGAAATAAAAGATATAGTAGGGGTAATAGGTGGTATTGCAACCCAAACAAATCTTTTAGCTTTAAATGCTGCTATTGAAGCAGCAAGAGCGGGAGAATCTGGTAAAGGCTTTGCGGTAGTAGCAGATGAAATAAGAAAATTAGCTGAAACTTCAACAAAAGCAACTAGCAGTATTTCTGTACTTTTAGAAAATGTTGAAGAAGTTATTAGTGGAACTGTAAAAGATACAGAAATAAGTGTTAACATAATAAATGATGGAGTTCAACAAATTGGGAATACAAGTAAAAATTTTGAAAGTATTTTTGATGCCGTAAATGAAACAAATGAAATTGTACAAAATATAATCTTAGACATTGAAAATATGAATAAGTTCTCAATGAATATTGCAGCAACAACTGAAGAGCAGTCCGCTAGTTCAGAAGAAATATTAGCGACAGCTGAAGGTGTAAACCAAATGGCAAATAGTATTTCTAATAGCAGTACTCAGGTTGTATTGTCTTCAGAAACATTAACTAAAAAAACTGATGAATTGAAGAATTTAGTAGCAAAGTTTAAAGTAGAATAGAACAAGCAGGATTTTATAAAAGCGATGGCTTTGCTTCACAGTCACAGATTTCAGAAGATGAAAGACTTGTAAATATAATAAAAGGCTTGTGATATTATATTTTAATGAGATGTACACAATAGTAGTAAAAAAAAATCGTCCCTAGATTTGTGTGAATGAAAGCAAGGGGCGTTTTTTTTATTCAATGTATTGTAATTTAATGTAAACTATACTACAATATGTAATAGAATGGTGCGATAAAATAATTACATACTTGGTTAATCTATTCCACGATATAGTGCCAATGAAAGAGAGGGGAAGGGATTTATATGTTTACGGGCATAAATGTAGAAAGAAAGTCATTAGATAAAAATATTAAGCTAGAAAAAGTATTTAATATAATTAAAAATAAATTCATAAGTATAATATTTTGTATACTTATTATATTTATTGTGCTTAGTTTAATATTATACAATAATCAGCTTGTTAATCTAAATTCACAAGAAGCTTCTACTGTAAGTAAATTATTTTTAAATACCATAATTATTGGTATTTTTGTAGGCGTGTTCATTTCACTATTTGTAATTTTTTGGTACGAACAGAAAGTTAAGCAATACAAACATAATGATACAATAAAAAGTTATGCAAGAATTTTTAAGGCAGATATTGAAAGAAGTAAAAAATTATTCAAGAATAAAAGATTTGAATTAGTAAAAATAAGTAACATAACAATTATGAGGAATTGGCTTCAATGCTTTGGATACATATCTTCAGAATTAAGTACGGAAGAAATACATGAGCTTGTAGATTATTATTCTAGAATAGACAAGCTTATTGATTATGAAAATAGAATAAACCAACACTTAGAAAGAATGCAGTGCTCTACACTTAAAACTTATCCATATATGAAGGAATACAAGGAATTAATTGCTATGTTTACCTTTGAAATAAATAATCTGTTTAAAGTAAAAATTTCAAATCTAGACTTGAAATTAAATTGTTTATGCAAATGAATGTAAAACGGGTATAATACTCAACAATTCATATACCTAACATTGTTGAAATAGAAACAAAAGTTTAATATAATATTGTTAATACACCAACGGGTGGGAGGACAGGCCATGAACAAAGAAGAACAGGTCATAATGGGTTTCAGGGACGTATACAACAAGATGGTTTTTCTAAATAAGTTTAAGATGGAAGATAGTCTTAAGGATTATAAGTCTTCTGAAGTACATTGCATCGAATACATAGGAAGAAATGTAGATTCCAACGTGACAAAACTTGCGGAGTCCTTTTATATGACTAGGGGTGCCATAAGTAAAATAACTAAGAAGCTCATAAAAAAAGGCATTATCGAAAGCTATCAGAAGCCCGATAACAAAAAAGAAATCTATTTTAGGCTTACTGAGCAAGGGAAAGTAACTTACAAAATTCATGAGGAACTGCATAAAGAGTTTCAAGAGAGGGATAAAGCCGTATTTGAGCAGGTAACCGAGGAACAATTTGATATCATGCTTAGCTTCGTGGAAAATTATAGTAGCCATTTGGATGCAGAAATAGAGAAGCAAGGTGTGGATATAACAAATCGAAATGATTTTGAAGATGCCTACAAAAAGTAGCCTAAACAGGGCTGTATCAAAACGCTGGAACATAAGCGTATGATACAGCTCTGTTTTATTGTTGACAAGGAAACAATAAAATGATAAGATGGTTATGTTTCCGAGGAAACAATACTGTGATAGAATAGTTATGTTTCCGAGGAAACAATACTGTGATAGAATAGTTATGTTTCCAAGAAAAGATAACTATTCTTTTTCGAGAGGTGAGAATTTTAAATGTGTAAATTTAAATCAATCAATACACAATCTATAGAACAAACCGTTGATAAGAAGGCTTTAATGTTCGGAATTACTTCCGTACTTCTTTATGGGATAGGTTTCGGCCTCACATTACCTGTTCTCCCATTTTTGGTACAACGCTATGTAAGGAGTCCGGAAAATCAAGCTATGGTTATAGCAATGCTGACCCTGGTCTATGCGGTCTGCGTGTTTTTGGCAGCTCCTGGGCTTGGAGCTTTGAGCGATCGGTACGGTCGCCGTCCGGTGCTCATAATATGCCTTTTGGGCTCTGCAGCTGGATACTTGATTTTTGGTATAGGTGGAGCTCTATGGGTACTGTTTTTAGGACGCATAATAGACGGGCTAACAGGCGGAAACATAAGCACCATCTTAGCATATTTTGCAGATATCACTCCCAAGGAGCAGCGAACCAAATACTTCGGATGGGCTGGCGCAGCTGCTGGTGTAGGCTCCATCATCGGACCTAGTCTAGGCGGATTGCTTGCTAAGGTTGATTATACTACTCCCATGTATTTTGGAGCGATCATAACTTTGTTAAATGTTGTCTATGGAGCCATTTACATGCCTGAAAGCCTTAGCAAAGACCGCAGATTGGCTAAAATTTCCTTTGTGAGGTTGAATCCATTTACTCAATTTGCAAGTATATTTTCTATCAAAAATCTAAAATGGATTTTCATTGCGATATTTTTGCTCGGGGTACCTTCCGGTTCTCTGCAAACCTTTTTTTCGCAATTCGCCAAAGATACATTTAAATGGGAGCCTGCGATAATAGGAATTATGTTCTCTATTCTCGGCGCAATGGATATTATTACTCAAAGTCTTATAATGCCCAAGCTTCTGATGAAACTTAAAGTGGCACAAATAGCAGTTCTTGGCATGGTCTCCGAAATTATAGCTTATGGCTTCATTGCGGCATCCGGTATATGCTCATACTTTCCCTTTTTTATCCTGGGTACAATTATATTTGGTTTTGGAGACGCCATTTTTGGCCCGGCAGTAAATGGGATAGCTTCCAATGCTGTCAGTTCCGAGGAGCAAGGCAGGATTCAAGGAGGCAATCAATCCATTCAGGCTTTGACGCGAATAATTGGGCCTATCCTTGGCGGTGCGTTGTATGTATCTCTTGGACATTTCGCGCCTGCCGTAATGGGCATGATTCTTGTGGCGGCGGCAATAGCAGCTATGCATAAAGGTACACATGTACAGTTTTAAGTTCAGTAATAGATTGGTATTATTGGCGGGTCTGTCCCTATGCCTTAATCACAGCGCCCCCAAACTTACGAGTTTGGAGGGCGTTTTTGGGGGATGGCAACCATTCAAAAAAGAAGAATGCAAAATAACTCAACTACAAATTATAATTTGATTAACTTCGTATTTCAAACATTGGTTCAATATACTTCTTAATAAGTTTCAATCTGTCTTTAGCTCGTGGCATAAAAAGAGAAGCAATAGATACTATCATTTTTTTCTTTGCATTGACATAAATCACATTTCCACCATCTCCCATAGCTGCATAAGCATGTTCTTTATCATCAATAATCCACCACAGATAACCATACGACAGCTTCCACTGGTTACATCTACTATGTTCCTTTGTACTATCATTTATCCAACCGGACGAAATAATTTGTTTACCATTCCATATTCCGTCATCTAAGTATAATTGGCCTATATTTGCCATAGCCCCAGGAGTCAGATTAAGGCCCCAGCCTGCTGTATTTACTCCAGCCCTGTCAGCAACCCATCCGCTGACATTTTTAGCTTTGTAAAATGCCAATTGTTCCTCTTTATTATGAAAAACCACATTGCTCCCAACAGTAATTCTAAGTGGAGAGAATAAGTATTTTGTTGCAAAATCGAGCACGGATTGTCCAGTTGTTTTTACAAGAATACCAGACAAAATATCTGGTCCTATGAGAGGAGTGTATCTAAATTCTCCTATCTTTCCCTTGCCTCCTAATAAATCAAGCGCACTATTTACCCAGTTATCGCTTGTAAAATATTCTGTGTAGGGTTCAGACTTATATTTATATGGAGCTGTCATTGTGAGCATATCCTTAAGTGTAACATTCTGTATCGTTTTTTCTCCTCTTTTTACTGCATAATCAGGGAAAAAATCCAATACTTTCTGGTTGATGCTTTTGATATAACCTTTGTCTATGGCAATACCAATCAATATGGAAATAATACTTTTTGTCACTGAAAAAACATGGAAAGTGCTAGCAACAGTACATTCGTTAAAGTAGTTTTCATATAGTGCTTTACCATTTTTCAGTACTATTATTCCTCCAATATTGCTATAGCTGCTATTTATTATCTTTTCCATCTTCGTTTTTAAGATCATATAAGATACCTCCCTGTCTTGGAATTTGGATTGACTAGGAGTTGTTCTGGTGTTCCTTTTGCAATTATCTCACCGCCCATATCTCCGCCTTCTGGACCAAGTTCAATAATATAATCGCAGTTTTTTAAGACATCTATATTGTGTTCAATGATAATCACTGAATTGCCATTTGTAACCAGCTCATCTAATAGTTTTAGCAGCAATGCCGTATCATACAGGCTAAGTCCGGTTGTTGGTTCATCCAGCACATAAAGCATATTGCCCCCTCGCTGCTTCCCCAGTTCTTTGGCAAGCTTGACTCTCTGTGCCTCACCGCCACTTAATGAAGAAGTTGGCTGACCAAGTGTTAAATACCCCATGCCCATCTGCTCTAAGATACGCAGCGGTTTTGCAATGCTGCTTTGATCTGCAAAGAAGAAAACAGCTTGGGCAATACTCATCTCTAACACATCAGTAATGGTTTTTCCTTTATACTTCACCAAAAGACTCTCTTCCTGAAACCGCTTGCCATGACACTTCGGACAGAGCTTATCAACAGAAAAATCTGAGGTCAGAAAGATTCTTTCATAGCCACTGCCCACGCAGTCCGGACATGCTCCTTTTGAATGAAACGAAAAATATCCAGCATCCATGTTTCTTATTTTTGCTTCCGGTTGTTTTGCAAAAAGCTCCCGAATTTTATCCCAGATTCCTATATAAGAGGCAGGTGTAGAACTGGTACTTTTTCCAATGGGTTCTTGGGATATCTTAGCAAAACCACATATCCGTTCTACCCCAGCTATACCAGACGCATGACCATATTTCCTGGCACTGGTAAGACGTTTCAATAACGTGTCCTCTATCAAAGAACTCTTGCCCGAGCCGGATAATCCTGCAATTCCAACCATAGCATGAAGTGGAAGTGCTACTGTAAAGTCCTTTAAATAATGAGTATTGGCATGTTTCAGGATTAGACAGTCTTCCTTATTAAATGTATCTGTTCTGCCCTCACGTTCTGGCATAGTACATTTACCGGAAAGATACTGACTAAGCAGCGTGTCTGCTTTCACATAGCCTTCATAATCACCATGGTAGACCACTGTTCCACCTTCTACGCCTGCTTTCGGACCAATCTCTATTATATGATCAGCTTGACTAATCATCTCTTTATCATGCTCCACCACGATTACTGTATTGCCAAGGTCTCTTAATTTCTTTATCGCTTCGATCATGCTTTGCTTCTCAGATGGATGTAATCCTGCCATCGGTTCATCAAAGACATAAATCAGAGAATCCAGTCTTGACTCCAGATGCAGATGAAGAAAGATGCGCTGTACCTCTCCACCGCTTAAGGATGACATCTCACGGTAAAGAGTCAGATGTCCCAAGCGAAACTGGATCAGCTGCTTTAATTGCTGTCTCACATTTTTTATTACATTCTTACTAAACTGAGAAAGTTCTTCTCTAGGTATTCCATCCAGATAATCAAGGAGACCTGTCAGTGTCATCTGTCCCAGTTCACCAATCCGCTTTCCATGAAAAAAGACTTCTCTTGCATCATCACTGACCCTTTCACCATGACAATCTGGACAGATGGTATTCACATAGACTTCCTCTACATCCTCACCTTTTTCATAAGCATTTCTTAGTATCCGTTCCAGACAGTAGCTTTGTTTCCCATTGTCGTACGTTCCATAAACTACTTCCTCTTGAATATCTTCTGGAAGCTGCCAGAATGGGGTGTCAAAATACATATCGTATTTCTTCTTTAGAATCCGTAAGAAACCAGTGGTTACCTTAAGACCCTCATAGACCTCTAAAAGAGTTGTTGTGTTATCTGCAATCAACTGTTCCAGATTGATATCATAATAAGAACCTCTTCCCTGACAGCTAATACACATGCCATCAGCCGTTGTATAAAGAAAGTAACTTGGTGAAAGATGTTTTCTATGCTCATCTAAAGTTTTTCCATCACTGGTAAAAATGAGAGCCATCTGATTTAGGATTCCAGTCTTTGTGCCAACTGTAGAACGGGGATTGCTCTGCCGGATAGTATTCTGACGTACCGCCGCCGTTGGGCCTATGCCTTCCATCGTATCGAACCGGTCCTCATTATAAGGCCCAGCCAGAATGCCAATGGATCGTAGATACTGGTTCTTACCTTCTTCAAACAGAATATCAAATGCAAGACTGGATTTTCCAGAACCACTGATACCGGTAATGACCACCAGTTGATGCTTAGGAATTGTTAGATTGATATTTTTAAGATTATGGATTCGTGCTCCTTGAATCTTGATTGCTTCCATATGCTCACCTCTGAATCAATTTTCAGCATATTAGAAAAGAATGGGCTCAATTGGAACATAGATGTCTACCTCATGGATATGGCTCTCATTGGCATTAGGATCGTTGCGATACACTTCAAACGGATAAGAATTTCTTGGAACGTAACCGCTGCCCATGATCCACTCCTGATACATGTAATTCCAGGCATCACTATACTGTTCCTGCTGAATCTGAAAATGTCCAACTGCATACAGACCACCTTCTAACTTCATCCTCCCAATAACCCCGTCTTCATGAATCCCAATATCCTCTGGCACCGTCAGGCACAGACTGGTACGAAACTGACTATCTTCTCCAAATTCCGGATTATCATGATATATCGCAAGCACCCAATTTTGTCCGTCTACAAGAAGGTGCTGATTATTCGCATGAACAAATAACGTCTGTATCAGATTGGCAAACTCTTTTGCTAATGTCTCATAAGTGCCTGTATGTCTGACATAAACCATCTGTTTCTCTTCCAGGCTTACTATTGTAATCTGTCCAGTCACAAGAAACCGGTTGCCTGCCCATTCTTTCTTTGCTGTGTTCTTATTGTACTCAGACAATAAAAAAGAATCTTTGCAATTCTTGCTATATTCCTTCCGATATTCTCTTGGACTAACACCATAATAATTCTTAAATGCCCGTGAAAATACGGCTGAATCCGAATGCGCAAGTTCATAGGCAATGTCTGTTATATTTTTATCTGCCCGGTGTGCTAGCAAAAAAAGTGCCTTTTCCATGCGAATCCGGTTCACATAATGGGCTAACGGTTCATGTAGCATGCCCTGAAAGATACGGCTGAAATGATATTTGGAAAACCCGGCGACATTGGAAAGCTCCTCTATGGACAGGGAATGCCCTAAACGGTGATCAATATAGTCCTGCACTTTATGAATTCTTCGTATGTATTCTTCCTGACATTTCTTAACTGACATATAATTTCCTCCTGAACCTATTGATTGCCGTATAGCAAAAATATGTTATTTATAGATAATAGTATCAAATAATTTTTCATGAGCATAAAAACGTTCTCTTACCCAATCTACATAATTATCTGTTTTTATAAATTGTTTAAATTCATTATATGGTAAATAACGATAAGCAATGGTTTCTCCTTCTTGTAATTGAATTTTTGTTTTTTCTTTATTTATGAATACTACAAAACATTTATAAATAGAAGGAACATTTTTATATATATAAGAATATACAAAATTCAAGTCAGAATCTGTTACCTCTATTCCTGTTTCTTCCTTTAGTTCTCTGATAGCACCTTGCTCTGGTGCTTCACCTTTTAAGATTGAGCCTCCAGTTACTTCCCATTTTAATGCCCATGGTTTATTTTGATGTCTTTGAGTTATCAATATTTCATTATCTTCTGTTACCGTATAAATTTCAACAACTATATGATAAACACCTTCTGGAATAGGTTCATCTCTAAATTGGTCAAATCCTAACTTGTTACCATACTTATCGTAAGCATCCCAAATTTCTCTTTCCATATACACTATCCTTTCAAATTTATATAAATAATATTTGCTTTACCTTTTTTATAAAACTAAAAAATAACTCAACAACACAATATAGTAATGATTTACCACAAATTTCTTACAATTATCAACCTAATACTTTGCATATATAAAACAAAGTATTAGGTTAATAATTGTAAAGAAAACATCATGAAAAATCCCTTGCAACTGTCTTCTTATGCAAAGGATTCAATGATTTTAGTTTTTGTATTTCTTTTTTAGTTCTAGCACCTTTTCCATTGGTAACTCAGTAATGTCAACGATATCTTCTAGCTTATCTCCTCGACTTAGCATTTTTTCTGCCACTCTCAATGCTTTTTCAGTTGATCCTTCTACTCTCCCTTTTTCTCTTCCCTCTTCAATTTTTTCTCTATCTCTTTCCAATAAAGTCATGAACTCCACCTCCACTGAAATATCATTTTTTACTTCTTGCACTCTTTTATGTATATTTTTCACAAGGTTTCCTTTAGAATGTTTTACCGTACCATCTGTTGAATCTTCTACATATGCAAGGAATTCCAATAATTCTTCACTTAAATCCTTTATGATTCCTTTTGTGTTTAATATTATTTTTTGTGCTTCATCATTTAAAATTATACTATTATCTTCTAAACACACATTTTGAAAAGTATATTTATGACGTCCTTTATTAAACAAATCGAAAGTGCAAATAAATATTATATAACTTTGTGCAAGTTTTCTATAATCTTCACCCTTACTAATTAAATCTAAATCAATGCTTCCTTGATAATATCTTAGTCTTTTAGGTAAATTCCTATGCTTTCCTCGCTGCATTTCAACATTATAAATTGTATTTTTTTCATCTTTAACATAAACATCAAGTCTAATGCCTTTACTTTCAAGCAATAAATCTATAGTTTTCTGCTCTTCAATTATTTCTACTTTTTCTATTTTAATTTCTAAAATTTCTTCTAATAATTCCTTGCAAATCTCTTTATCACTCATAACCTTTGCAAACAGAAAGTCATCTTCAAGATTTAATTCTTTTAAAGTTTTATTCATCACTATTAACCTTACCTTATTTTTATCTTTTTGTATTGATTATTAACAACATTATATCTAATTAAACATTGTGTTTCAATATACTATAAATACAATTATCTATAAGCATTTTATGAATTAAACTAAAAATATACTGAATACTATCATAAGAATACCTGCAAATAAATCACAACAGGATTTAAAGTCTTGACATATTCAAAAATGCTTATTATATGTTGTTGAATTTCCTCATAAGGAAAGAGTGATTATTTTAATTAGGCATATGAAAAAAAATAGACTAGGATACTGACTAGTTATTTTTTTTCATATGCCTTAGTAAATTTCTGTTGCAGTCTTTGGTAATTCCCTGATATGCTTTATAAACTCAAAGCTTCTTTTAGCTTCCTCATGATTATATTCATAATCAAATTTTTTACCTACTTCTGGTGAAATCTCAGCAAACAATTCGCATGTTGTAATCAATGCATTCCAAGATGAATCATAATCACCCATATTAAAGGTCTTCATCAATCTGGTCCATAGATCTAAATCTAAATATTCTTTTAAATATTTGTTTGCTTTTCCGATACTTACTTTAAATTCTGTTTTAGCACCTACGTACCAATGTTAAACGTCAAATTATCGCTAATTGAAACATCATTTTATTTCTAGTATTTTCGAATGCCTTGCGTCAGATTATTACTATATAAACACTTTATTACTATAGAAAAAGCATTTTGCTAATAGTTCTT
>Ga0255360_1000077_pt1 | contig 28832 bp, 25 predicted proteins | sample GFST50metaG_FD_186004 | JGI IMG/M metagenome (GOLD analysis project Ga0255360, IMG submission 186004) | Peat soil microbial communities from Stordalen Mire, Sweden - G.F.S.T50 | ecosystem: Environmental > Terrestrial > Soil > Wetlands > Peat | place: Sweden: Norrbotten County, Stordalen Mire... | reverse complement strand
ACCATGCTTAATAGAATCATCGTAGGCATTTATTTCTATATTATCATTTTTTACAACGGTACCTTGTATACCTCTATACTTTATTAACATATATAAATAGTTGCTATCTGCCGTCACATAATCCTTTAGTTTATCCTTATTACCAATTGCTTTAATAATAAATGGAGTAGCTACTGTTACACCATTAATTCTAATAAATGGTCCAGTGCAATATATTTCAGTAGTGTTAACTATCCTCTGGTCATTAAGTGAAACTGCCTCTGCACCTGCAGACATTAGGTCATTTATTATATAACTTATATCACAACTGTGTATAAGTCCACTTAAATCTTCATCAGATTTTATTACTTTACCTTCAAATTTGTCAGTACCATCATCTAAAGTAATAATTATCCCTGGTCCTACTACATTGGTTTCCCCAGAAATAGTCTTAATAGTATTTAACTCATCTTGCAGAGCATTAGTTTCATTATTTATATCATTATTATCTTTTAATTCTTGTAGTTTACTTGATAAATCCATATATTTATTTCTTAATTCATCAACCTGAGTTGTTAGATTATTTCTATAATCGTATTGTTCTTGATATTGTTTTGAATTAAGAAACACATTCATTGATTTTCCTTTATAGTTTAAATTAGAAGTAATCAAAATTCCTAGTATAATGCACGCTATAAATACAAATAAAGTTGCTTCAGTATTTTTCATCTAAATCACCTCATTGCTGTGATTTAGGTCTATCTAAAAGCATTCTTCTTATGATAGCGAAATTATTAAATATTCTACTTCCAAAAACAATTACTGCTGCAAGATAAATAGGTGTTCCAAGTTTATCTCCTAAATATACCAGTCCTACTGCAAGAAATGCATTTCCAAAAAAACCCGAAATAAAAACATCGACTCTAAATTGTTTCGCCAATGTAGCTCTCATAGCACCGAAAACCGAATCTAAGCATGCAAAAATGGCAACAGACATATAGGGAGTAAATTGATTAGGAATTGGTACATTCCATAATACCCCTATAATTATACCTATAAATAAACCTAAAAATGCTATCATAATATCCCTCCTATTAATTATTTACGGTCTTTGCATACTGAAAATTAGTTACTGTATTAGTTTTATAAATTAGGATTTTAGAACTTTTTTGTGGAGCATCAACCTCATAATTTGATGAAGGAATAACATCTAAAACACCTGGGAATACCATTGCGGAATTTAGGTCATCCTTATTTCCAATTGCTTTTATTGTAATTTTTTCATATGGTGAAATCCTGTCTTTTGTGCCTAAAAATATATTAGTAACGCCTCCAGATGTCTTAATTCCAGTGTCAGCAAGTATTCGTATATCATTAATTGATATAGCTTCTGCTCCACCAAATCTAAGCTCATTTACTAAATCAATTAAATCTTGGTCTGTAATAACATTACTGGCATTTGTTATATCCGGAGAAAACATATTATTCTTAGGAGTTATTGTTATTATGATTCCTTGTCCTTCTACATCTGTATTTCCTGATATAAGATTTAAATTATTGTAATCATTAACTATTTGTTTATTTACATCACTTTTATTTGCTGCTGAGTCTTGGTATTGCTTAATTTTATCTTGAAGTTCATTTATTTGATTATTTAAATCATCTTTTTGTTTATTTAGTTGAGCAACTTCAGCTGTAATTTGGGTACTATCCACCTGTGAATTTACTTCTGTTTCTTGAAGATTTATTATTCTAAATTGATAAGCTAACATAAAACCCAATATGCAGCACACACCTGCAACCGCTAACTGCGAGCGTAATTTTTTCATCCTTTTATCCTCCTACTTATCAATAGAATATACGGGATTTCCATTATAACTAACATCCACATATCCCGTTGAAGTTGTCAAATTTTCTCCATTTATTATATTTATTGCCCTGTTAAGCTTACTTAATATATTATCACTAGAACCAAGTTTTATTTCCATTTTATTATAGTAAGCTACTATATTAACTTCATCTTGAATATCTATAGTGTTGATGTTTTTACATATATTGTTAGCTGTTATAATATCAGTTAGAGTACTTATAGTGCTTAATTTTCTTTTATCATCTACTGGTATTACATTTCCAACATTAACCTTAGAAGTATCTACTCCAGTTAATTTTATCAAATTCATGTTATTTATGGTATCTTTTATTTCTAAGCATATACCATTTTTATCGATTATAGCATATTTTTTGCCTTTTTCTGCATAAAAAACTGCATTTCTCTCCTGAACATATATATTTAATGAATTAGGTAATTTTCTTTTTACTTGTACACTTAATATATAGGGGTTGTCTAATATATTATCTTTTACTTTATTTATATTAATATAAAATATATTTGAATCTTTCTCTATATTTGAAGCTTTAATTATTTCATCAGAACTAACTCTATTATTATTATAAACTTTTATATTCTGAATTTTAAAATACGGTAGTTCTATACTAAGCGTAATTAACACTGCAATTAAAAATACCATTAAACCAAATATTCTTTTTCGTCTTATTTTCTTTCTTCTTTTTTCAATAAGTTCATTTTTACTCTTCTCCATACACTCACCTTTTTAATGAATATTTAAACTATGTTTAATCATATCATATAATAAATATTATTTAAACTAGTTTACAAATATTAGTGTGAAAAAATTATAGCATTGCATAAGCAATGCTATAATCATTTCTTTTCTATTTGCGAGGATATATTTAGCAGTATGCCCATGGCGGCTAAATTTATGACTAGCGATGACCCTCCCTGACTTATAAACGGAAGTGGAACCCCTGTTACTGGTATGGCACCTGTTACAACTGCTATATTTATCATAGCCTGGATTGCTATAACAGAAGTAATTCCTACAGCAAGCAGTGTGCCATATACGTCTTTTGCATGCATTGCAATTCTTATACCTCTCTGTATTAGTACTAAAAACAGTATTATAATTACAACACACCCAATAAACCCTAATTCTTCACCAATAATCGAAAAGATAAAATCAGTTTGCGGTTCTGGAATGTAATAACATTTTTGTCTTGACTGTCCAAGTCCAACTCCGGCAATACCTCCTGAACCTAATGCATATAATGATTGAATTACTTGATATCCCGTAGTCTTTGGAGCTAACCATGGATTTATAAAATTTTGAAGTCTCTTTAGTCGATATGGCTCAATCAAAATAAAAAGTAATCCCATTGGAATAAGTGAAAATACTATAGTAGCAAGTTGCCATCCCTTTGCTCCTCCAACATAAATTATAATTAAACTTACAACCATTATAACAGTGGCAATACTAAGATTTTTTTCTATGTATACATAACCCGCAAAAAATCCAGCTGTTAAAAGGTATACAAACACTGTAGGAAAAAACTTTTTAATTTGTTCGCCATTCTTTTCTATTCCCTTTGCTAGCAATATTACTACTGCATACTTGGCTATTTCAGATGGTTGAATAGAAGGTAAGGGACCAATTGTTATCCATCTTCTTGCACCGTTTACCGGATGAAAAAGAAGTACTACTCCTAATAAAACTATAGTGACTAAAATTATAATATTAGTTACCTTTTTTAGTTTGTGATAATCCATTTTTTCCATAAAAAGCATACCTATAATACCTATAATGGCATAAAGACCTTGCTTTTTAAAATAAAACATATCATCATGTATACTTGGATCATTTAGTGCAACATATGAACTAGCACTATATACCATTACAACACCTATAGCTAAAATTAAAAAAACAGTTGCAAATAGCACAAAGTCAACCTCTACCTTTTGTAAAAGTTTTGGTTTATTCATAACAAGCCTCCTTATTATTATTATTTATAACGCTAGAAATGAAATAAGACATAAAATAACTGTTGCTATTGAAAATACTGAAACTACTCTAGTTTCATGCCATCCAAGCTGTTCAAAGTGATGATGTATTGGTGCCATTTTAAATACCCTTTTGCCTGTTAATTTAAAAGATGTAACTTGAATTATTACTGATAGTGCTTCAATAACATATATCCCACCAACTATTATAACCAATAATGGTAATTTTAGTACAAGAGCTACACTTGCCACAGCTCCTCCAAGAGCCAGGGACCCTGTATCTCCCATAAATATCTGAGCAGGAAAGGCATTATATTTTAAAAATCCAAGTAATGCTCCTGCAAGTATTGAACAAAATATTGCAAGTTCATAACTGTGCCAAGAAAAACTTACCATTGCAAAGAATGTCATTACTAAAAGGGTAACTGATGTAGCAAGGCCATCTAATCCATCAGTTAAATTAACTGCATTAGTTACAATAACAAAATAAAAAATCACACAAAGAATGTATATAGCTGGAGGAAATTTAACAGATATTTTTACGAATGGTATATATATATCTGTACCAAAATTAATATAAGCATAATATGCAATTGCAATAGATACTATAAATTGTAATGATGCTTTTTGCTTTGCTGTTAATCCCTCATTTTGTTTGTGTACAATTTTAAGAAAGTCATCTAAAAATCCTATAACTGCAAATGCAAAAAAACATACAAAAGCGAATATAGCATTTTTGTTACTCAATATATTATTATTCATTATAAGCATAGTAACTGCAGTAGTAATTATAAATATGATTCCGCCCATAGTTGGTGTACCTGCTTTTTTTCTATGACTCTTAGGGCCCTCTTCTCTTATATTTTGTCCAAACTTTAATTTATGAAGTATAGGAATTAATATTGGTCCTTGAAGCAAAGAAATCAAAAATGCTACTAGAACAGAATATATCATTGCACTCATCTAAATCTCTCCTCTCTAATTGTTAAGTTCTTTGATGTCATCGACTATTTTTTCAAATTTCATTGCCCTAGAAGCCTTAACAAGTATTATATCATCCTCTTCTAGAAATGTATTTATAAACTCTATTGCACTTTCTGTTGAATCAAAGCATTTTATTCTATCCATATCTTTAAAACCATCTATATAAGCAGAAGAAAATTCTCCTAAAATCACTAAATAATCTACTGAATTTTCTTTTGCATACACTGCAACTTCCCTATGTGAATTATATGCTTCATTTCCAAGTTCCATCATGCTTCCGAGGATTGCAATCCTTCTCTTACCATTAATATTATGTAATACATCAATTGCCGCTTTCATTGAATCAGGGCTAGCATTATAGCAGTCATCAATAATTGTATATTTTTTTCCCTTTACAATATCCAATCTCCTAGATGTCATTTCCATTTTTTTAATTTCCTCATTCATTTCCTCATAGCTTAGTCCAAGGTTTTTACCAGCTGCTATAGCTAACATTGCATTTAGGATGTTGTGTTTTCCAGGAGCATTAATTCTAAAATCTTTAAATACGAGGCTGCTTTTTTCAAATATATCAAACATTACAAAATCTTCCCCTAGACGGATATTATCCGCTTTTATGTCTGAAAATGTATCGCATCCACATCGAACAATTTCATAGTTTTTGTTGTCATTTTTAACAGAGCTAAGCATGTCATTGTCAATATTTAATATTAATTTTGAAGCATTATTAAAGTAATCTGTAATTTCAAGCTTTGCTCCTAATATATTTTCTCTAGTCTTTAAGTTTTCAATGTGTGATATTCCTACGTTTGTAATTAGAGCTAAATCTGGTTTTGCTACTTTAGCCATATTGTGTATTTCAAAGAAATGGTTCATGCCCATTTCAAGCACAGCTATATCATAGGACTTATCTAAATTGAAAATAGTAAGTGGAAGTCCAATTTCATTATTATAGTTTCCTTGTGTTTTGTATACCTTATATTTTTCACTCAAAATAGAATAAGTCATATCTTTTGTGGAAGTTTTACCAGTAGATCCAGTGATTCCAACTACCTTTATTCCCAAAGTACTTCTATAAAATTCAGCAAGATTTAATAACGCTTTTCTTGTACTTTCAACTATTATTATAGATGTATTTTCCTTTAAATCTTTATCTTCATATTTTATTTCTTCTATAATACAAAGTGCTGCACCCTTAGCTATAGCATCTGGTAAAAATTCATTTGCGTTATATTTTTCTCCTTTTATAGCAATAAAAACTCCATCTTTTTCTACTTTTCTTGTATCAATGCTAATATGATTAAATTCATGGACATTACCACATTTCAGTAATTTACCCTGTACTGCGGTTAAAATATCCTTTAGTGAAATATATTCCAATTAAAACAGCTCCTTTAATATTTCTGCAACAATTTCTCTTTCGTCAAAATGAATTTTACCTTCTTTTAATACTTGATAGTCTTCATGACCTTTTCCAGCGATAACAATAACATCACCTTTCTTTGCAATTGATATGGCCTTTTTGATTGCTTCCTTTCTATTCTCAATTGTAATGTAATTATCTTTTTCTATTCCATTAAGTATTTCTTCTATAATTTTACTTGGTTCTTCAGATCTTGGATTATCTGAGGTTACAATTGCCACATCACTTATTCTTGTGGCAACTTCGCCCATGATATGCCTTTTTGAACCATCCCTATCTCCACCGCACCCAAAAACAGATATAAGCCTATTTCCTGTGAATTCCCTTGCTGTGTCTAATATATTCTCCAGTGCATCTGGTGTATGTGCATAATCAATAATGATATCAAAGCCTAAATTTAAATCAGATTCAAATGCTTCACATCTTCCTGAAACTGCTTTTAGTGCTTCAAGCCCAATTTTTATCTGATCCATGGTAAGTCCTTCTAACAAACAAGCAGCTGCACTTCCTAATGCATTATATATATTATATCTTCCTGGTATATTTAAATTTATATGAACATGCTCCGTTAGGTAGTACATATCAAATTTAATACCTCGTGAATGTAGTTTTATATTTTTTGCCTTTAAATCTACATTTTCATTTATCCCATATGTTATTTTATTATTTTCCAGGTCATCATATACTTTATTTCCATATTTATCATCCATATTTATTATAGCATTTTTACTATTTTTGAATAAAATCAGCTTTGCATTATAGTAATTTTCAAAGGTCTTATGAAAATCTAAGTGATCTTGAGTTAAATTTGTAAAAATCCCTTCATTAAATTGAATTCCATAAACTCTATTTAAATATAAGGAATGAGATGATACTTCCATAACACAATAGGTTACATTTTTTTCAAGCATTTGGTTAAATAACTGAAATAATTCCAAGGATTCTGGTGTAGTCCTGTTAGCTTCAAGTTTTTCATCTCCTATATAATTAGCTATAGTTCCTATAAGGCCTACCTTTTCACCACGAGACTCTAAAATTTTCTTAATCATGTAGGATGATGTAGTTTTTCCATTAGTACCGGTTATGCCAATTAGTTTAAGCTTCTTTTCTGGGTGTTCATAGTAGTTTGCGGCTATAAGTGCTAAAACTTTTCTACTTTCCTTAACCTTTATTACTGTACATTCCGGTAAATCTTCAGGCACTTTTGTACAAATTACTGCTACGGCTCCACTTTTCAGAGCACTTTTAATATAATTATGCCCATCTGTATTATATCCCTCTATACATACAAATAAATCATTTTGGGATAATTTTCTTGAATCATATTGTATTTTATTAATCTCTATTTCAGAATTTCCACATATAATTTCATATGAAATTCCTTTTAATATATTAGTTAATTTCACGTTATCACTCCTATTCAAATAATGAGCTGCCTAAAAATGATTTCAATCATCTTTAGACAGCCACTCATAATTATAAAATTTCAGGGTAGCCTATTTAATCTCCTGTAATTTCTAGAGCTAAGTTAATTGTTGTGCCCTTTTGAACTTTAGTCCCCTGAACTACATCCTGATCATCAACAATTCCAGTTCCAGTGCAATTAGCATTTAGGCCCAAACTTTCCAAAAGTTGTTGCGCTTTATCCTTAGTTAAGCCTACTAAATCTGGAACTTCTACACTACTATTATAATTAGGTGTAGTTCCAGTGTAAAGTATTACTTTTGCACCTTCCTTTACCGTAGCACCAGGAAGTGGTGAAATGTCTGTAATTGTTTCTCCACTTGGCACCTGATCAAAAGTTAAATTATTATCCTTTAAAAGCTTATATGCATCCTGACTTTTCATACCTCTTACATTTGGAACCACAACATCATTTAGCATACTATTTAACACATCATTATTGGGTACGTCTACTTTTATATTAAGATAATTAAAAATATCACTGAACATTTGCTTAGCAACAGGAGTTGCAATTTGTCCTGCATAATAATTTGAAGGATCTGGTTCATCTATAGAAATTAGCACTGTAATCTGAGGATTATTTGCTGGTGCCATTCCTGCAAAAGAAGCTATATACTTCCCTGACTCATAGCCCCCACCATTAGGATTTGGTTTTTGAGCCGTTCCTGTTTTTCCTGCTATGTGATACCCATCAATAAATGCTTTTTTTCCTCCACCGTCAGATATTACCTGTTCCAAATATCCTCTAAGTTTTTTTGCTACATCTTCATCTACAATTCTCTTTTCACCATAATCATCATATTTTTTATCTACTATTTCATTGTTATTAGAATCATAATGTACGATTTTATCCATAACATGTGGTCTTACCCATATACCATTATTTGCTACAGCATCAAAAGCACTTAAGTACTGAACCATGGAAACTGTATTAGCTTGACCAAAAGCAATTGTTGCCAAATCCACAGGTCCTATTTTATTAGTTGGTTTTATAATCCCCTTTGCCTCTCCAGGTAAATCAATACCTGTCTTTTGTCCAAATCCAAATATTTTAATCCACTTATTTAAATTTTCTGCTCCAAGTCTTTGACCAAGTATTGCAAACCCAACATTACATGAGTTTTTTATTATATCAACAAAGTTCTCTGGTCCATGTCCTGTTCTTTTCCAACAATGAATGATTTTATTTGCAATCATTATGCTTCCACTACAATTAAACTGATCATCTTCCTTAACTACCTTTTCTTCCATTGCTGCAGTTGCAGTTACTACCTTAAAAATAGAACCAGGTTCAAAAGCATCACTAACAGCTCTATTTCTCCATTCTTTCTGAAGTTCATCAGAACTTTTCCCCTTTTCCCAAGGATCATTAGGATTGTAATCAGGCGTGTTAGCCATAGCTAAAATTTCTCCTGTATGAGGATTAGCAACAATAATTGAAACAGCTTTTGCTTTATTATCAATAAGTGCCTGCTCTGCATTTTTTTCAGCAATCTTCTGTATGTTTTCGTCAATAGTAAGAACAAGATCATCTCCATTTTGAGGTTTAGAAAACTCTGAAACAGTATAAGCTAAGTTAGAGCTGTTTTTATCTATTTCAGCAATTCTTCTTCCTGGTACTCCAGACAAATATTTATCATACTGAAGTTCCACACCGGTTAATCCTTTTCCATCAGAATTAGTATGTCCAATTACCTGCGACAAAAGATTATCATTAACATAATATCTTTTTGTATCAGCAGAAATTATGATACCATTGACTTTAAGACTAGCTACCTTATCTGCCTCTTCTTTCGGTACTCGCCTTACTAAATTTGCCGAGCCAGCCAGCGCTCCACTAGGAAGCTTATAATTCAAAACTTTGCTTACTTCTTCCTTAGTCTTGCCTACATCTTTTGCCAGCTCTTCTGCTAAAGTATCAATATTTATATTCTTATTATTCTTAAGATAACTTCTCATTGTATTTAAATCTAAATCTATTCTATAAACATTTCCACTTACAGCAAGCTCATTTTCATTTCTGTCTAATATTCTACCACGTTTTGCAGATATTTTAACTTCACTTGTCCATTGCTCAATAGCTAGCTTTTTATATTTTGGTGACAAAATAATTTGAACTCTAAACAATCGACAAATTAAAAGGGCAAAAATCACTATAAAAAAAGTCAATATGAATACTAACCTAACTCTTATAATAACCTTGTCCCTATATTTGTTTTTAATCAACTAAGATACCTCCCATAATAAGGTTAACAGTAATAAATATTACGTATCTTAGAAAAATATTACTAATTTATTTTTTTATTAAGTCTAAAAGTTTACTAAAAATATTTTCTTTACTTTGAGTACTAGTATTATTGGCTATCTTCAACGTCTGCTTGTCATAATCTAGTGAAACCGAACTATTTTTTTCTGGTGTTACCATATTTAGTTTTGATGCCTCATCTTCTAGAGACTCCAATTTATTGTATTGAACTAATTGTAATCGTAAATTTTCATTATCTTTAACAATATTATCTATATTAGTATTGTTAGATTCAAGTTGCATCTGCATACTGTACATCATTGAATACCTATATATAACAGTGAATCCTGCTAAAAAAACAAATCCAATACTACACATAATCATAGCTCGTTTTTTTAATTTTACTTGCTTTGCTTTTCTTAATTCTTCCTTATCTTTTCTTTGAAGTTCATTATTACCTTCCCTAAAAGGTTTCTTTTGAGGATTTAAAGCTGAGCTCCCATTGTTTACATATTTTTTTTCAGTAACTACCAACAGTTTCACCCCTTATATTTTTTCTGCAACTCTAAGTTTAGCACTTCTGCTTCTTGGATTTGCTTCTAATTCTTTTTCTGATGCCTCAATAGGTTTTTTTGTTATTATCTTTATTTCTGATTTCTTACCACATATGCATATAGGAAATTCTTTTGGACACTCACATGGATTTTGTAATTTTTTAAATTTAGTTTTAACTATTCTGTCCTCTAAAGAATGAAATGTAATTATATCCATTCTCCCACTTTTTTCAAGTCTTTTTACGCCATCCTCAATGGTTTTTTCCAAAATTCCTAGTTCATTATTTACTTCAATACGAATGGCTTGAAAAGTTCTTTTTGCAGGGTGTGGTCCCTCCCTTCTAAATTTCGCTGGAATAGCAGCTTTTATAACTTCTACTAACTGAAATGTAGTCTCTATAGGCTTATCTTCCCTTCTTTCAATAATAAAACCAGCTATTCGTTTTGCAAATTTTTCTTCTCCATAGTTCCTTATTACTTCATATAATTGAGATTCCTCATATTTATTAACCACTTCATAGGCAGATTTACTATTTTCTCTATTCATCCTCATATCCAAAGGTGCATCATGCATATAACTAAATCCCCTATCACCCTCATCTAACTGATAGCTTGACACCCCTAAATCCATAAGTATTCCATCAACCTTTTCAATTCCAAGTTCAGTAAGAATACTATCTATATTATAAAAATTATTATGAACATAAGTAACATTTTCATAATCCTTTAGCCTACTCTTAGCTGCATTAATTGCATCCATATCTTGATCTATGCCAATTAATCTTCCTTTTTTACTTAGTCTTTTTAATATTTCACTTGAATGTCCTGCACCACCTAAAGTACAGTCCACATATATACCATCTTCCTTTATGTCTAAGTTTTCTAAACATTCATTTAGTAAAACTGATATATGTTTAAAATCCATTTTTCTTCACCTCAAATTAAAAGTTCATTCATTTTTTCTGCTATCTCATCCATGTCTATATCAGACTCGTTATATTGATTCCATTTTTCTTTACTCCAAATTTCAATTCTAGTAGATACTCCTATACTTACTATTTCCTTTTCAATAGAAGCATACTCAAGTAAATTTTGGGGTATTAGTGCTCTTCCTTGCTTGTCAATATTTACCTCATTTGCACCGGAAAAGAAAAATCTTACAAATGCTCTTGCATCTTTATTTGTAAGTGGCAATCTCTTTAGCTTTTCCTCTAGAGTTTTCCATTCATCCAAGGTGTATGCATAAAGACATCCATCTAAACCTTTTGTCAAAATAAAAGCATCGCCAAGTGCTTCTCTAAATTTTGATGGAATTATAATTCTATTTTTATTATCTATGCCATGTTGATATTCACCAATGAACATGCAATCCACCTCTTGGACTTTCACTCCATACCACTCCACTTTAAACCACTTCTCTCTACTTATTCTATAATTTTTCGTGAAATCCTTCTTTTTTTTTATTTTTCTTTAAATATATATTAAAGTAAGTTGAAAGTTGAGAGTTGAAAATTGAAAGTTAAGGTTGATTTTTTTTCGCTATGCTACAAAAAATCTATAATCAAATTTTTAGTTTTTCTGAACATCGTGAAGAAAAACCTCCTTAACTTTCCACTCTCAATTTTCAACTTTCTACTGAATAAAGTTACTGATAGATTGAAATACACCTTATTGTAAGGTATAATTAGAAAGAATTATTATACAAGAAGGGAATGTACATAAATGAGATTAGGTATTGTAGGTCTACCAAACGTAGGCAAAAGTACATTGTTTAATGCAATCACAAAAGCAGGCGCTGAATCAGCTAACTATCCATTCTGCACCATTGAACCAAACGTAGGTGTAGTAGATGTTCCTGATAAAAGGCTTGATGTTTTAGAAAAAATATATAATCCAAAGCGTAAAATACATGCCAGCATTGAATTTTACGATATAGCCGGCCTTGTAAAAGGTGCTAGTAAAGGCGAAGGTCTTGGAAACAAATTTCTATCACATATTAGAGAGTCATCATCTATAATTCATGTTGTAAGATGTTTTAATGATGACAATATAGTTCATGTTGAGGGCTCAGTAGATCCAATTCGTGATATTGAAACCATTAGCCTAGAACTTATTTTTTCAGATTTAGAAGTACTTGAGAGAAGAATGGAAAAATCAATAAAATTATCTCGTTCTGGAGATAAAAAAGCTAAGTTTGATATGGATGTAATGGAAAAGATTAAAACCCACTTAGAAGGAGGTAATCCAGTAAGAACTCTTGAATTTACAGCTGAAGAATCAGAACTTGTTAAAGATTTATTTTTTATTACTTCAAAACCAGTACTTTATGCTGCAAATATCTCTGAAGATGACCTTCTTTCTGGGAATGTTGATAATGACTTTGTAAAAAAAGTAAAAGATTTAGCTGCTTCTGAAGATTCAGAAGTAATTACTATATGTGCTAGTCTTGAAGAACAATTAGCAACTTTAAGTGAAGAAGAACAAAATGAAATGCTAAGTGAATACGGTCTTGATGAATCAGGACTTGATAAGCTAATACATTCTAGCTACAAATTACTTGGGCTTATGAGCTTTTTAACAGCTGGAACAGATGAAGTAAGAGCTTGGACTATAAAAAACGGAACAAAAGCCCCTAGAGCCGCTGGTAAAATACATAGCGATATAGAGCGCGGCTTTATTAGAGCTGAAATTGTTTCCTTTGACGATTTAGTAAACTGCGGTTCAGAATCCGCTGCAAAAGAAAAAGGGCTTTTTAGGCTTGAAGGTAAGGACTATGAAATGAAAGATGGCGATGTTGTAAACTTTAGATTTAACGTCTAGCCATATTCCAAAAATATCAATATAATTTATGGGTCTATGTGAAAATAATTCTTATCATTTTCACATAGACATTTAAGAATGACCTATTTTTTTAGCTGCTTTCCTATTAGAAATAATATTAGAACCATTTCTAAATTTATTTATCTCTTCTTTACAAACTTTTATTATTTTACTCCAATCTAAGTTTTTGTCTCCCATCATAATGTTAGCAGCATCTCCTACATTTTCCACTGTAAATATATGAAATTTTTTTGTTTTTACAGCCTCTTCAATTTCCTTACTAATAACAATATTATCAGCATTAGTATGTGGTATTACAACACCTTTTCCTTCATACCCATCCATAAGTTTGCAAACATTAAAAAATCCCTCTATTTTGTCGTTAATACCTCCAACTGGTTGTATATTCCCGAACTGATCTAAAGAACCTGTTATAGCTAAATTCTGCTTTATAGGGATTTTACTTATTGCTGATAGCATACTCAAAATTTCAGCTACGGATGCACTGTCTCCATCAATTTTGCCATAAACTTGTTCAAAACAAATGTTAAAATCAACACTTAACCCACTGTACTCTTCTAGAATATTACTTAGGTATCCTTTTAAAATACTCACTGACTTAGAATGAATACGTCCACTTAAATCATTTATCTTCTGCACATCAATAATTTCACCACTTCCTTTAAAACAGCTACAGCTTATTCTAACAGGTTTCCCAAAACTCTCGTATCCAATATCTATAACTGATAAACCATTAATCTGCCCTACAGCCCTATTTTTGACTTGTATAAAAATTTTTCTTTTATCATATTGCTCTAACATTTCTTTTTCTATGATTGATTGTTTATAAGCAGCTTTAATAATATGAGTGTCCTCTATTTCATATTTTTCTTCTCTTTCTGCATATTCGTTTGCTATAAGCAATATTTTATTTATGTCTTCCTCTTTAAACAAAATTTCTTCTCTACTTTCAGCCTTCCTGCATAATACTTTGATTAATTCACTTATTGCCTGCTGTGACAATATCTTAATACTTTTATCACTCATATAGTTTTCTATATAATTAAAAAGAAATGCTTTCATATCTCTATCTATTTTAAACAAAGATTTTGCTTCTGCATTTATATTAAATATATTTCTAAAGTCTTTATCATAATAAAACAGTTTACTGTAAGTTTCTTCATCACCTATAAGAATTACATTTTCTTCTATATCTATACATTCTGGTTTTATTTTATCTGCTGATAGTAATTCAAGATATAAGTTATTATAAGAGAAATCAACCTTTTTATTTAATAGAATCTTTTTTAAATAATAATAAGAACTAGGATATAACAATAAACTATCTATTCTCATTATTAAACATCCATTATTTGCTCTTAATAAAGACCCCGCTTTAATGAAACTCATGTCAGTGACATAATTCCCATCAGCATTTTTAAACCCTATACTTCCTATAAGATTACTTATACTTGGATCATCTTCAAAAACTATAGGAAAATTATTGTTACTGTTATCAACAATTACATTGACATTGTATTTTGAAATTATTTTAATAAACTTTTCTTCATCTTCTTCAAAACTGCCACTACATGCATCAATTAATTTTTGTTCCACACTAGAAAATGTATTTTTTAAATATTTTACTATCTCATCATTATCCTTAAACCTTAAAATGAAATTCTTTTTTTCGCTTTCAAGTGCAAAATCAAAAACTCTTTTTAAAAGCATCTTAATTTTATTAATTCCCTGATTTTCTATTTCTTTAATTTCTCTTATTAATTTACTTTCACTAACTTTTAAATTTCTTAATTTTTCTAATAATCGTTCCTTCTCCATAGCATCTAATCTATCATACTCTTCTTCTGTAATAACTTTGTTTCCATATATAGGTATAAAGCTAAAGCCATCTTCCCCTTGTTTTATATCAAACCCTGCATCATGTGCATTTTTAATTAACATATCTATAAGTTTATTTTTATTAATTTCAATTTCACTTATAATCCTATCCAATACATTTTCATTTAAATCATTATAAAATTTATAAATAGACTCAGCATATAGATCCTTTATTTTTTTTAGTGTTGTTTTTAGCAAAATCCCTTCACCATTTGCAGTTTTAATGCATTTTGGTTTCTTTTCATTTTCTCCATTTACATAACAGATATCTCCTGGACTTGATTTTCTCTTAATATTTTTTTGTATAAAAGCAGTAATTTTATCCAGATTATCTTTTGAAAAATCATCTATGATATAAAGATTAAACCCTGCTTTATTAATTAGCAAAATTTCATTTATTCTATTATATATTTCCTCATATTGAGGACAATAGTCATCATTTACAATATATTCACCACTTAAATTAACTTTAAATTCAACATCTTCAGATATTAGTTCCTTTACCATATTTACACCCCCAAACCCTTCTAATATATTAATATTCTTTGCAAATATTTTAGATACACCGTTCCCTTGTTTTTAGCTCAAAAAAGAGAGATTCTCAAATAGATTTTTAAGTCTATTTGAGAATCTCTCTTTTATTCTGCTTTTTCACATATTGAAACGGATGCTGAGGCTCCAATTCTTGTAGCACCTGCTTCTATCATTGCTATACAATCCTCATAACTTCTTATTCCTCCAGATGCTTTAACACCAAGCTTATCACCAACGCACTTTCTCATTAATTTTATATCCTCAATTTTTGCACCGCTTAAAGAAAAGCCTGTAGACGTCTTAACAAAATCAGCACCTGCCTTTACTGATAGCTGGCAAGCCTTTTCTATTTCTTCTTTTGTTAAAAGACAAGTTTCTAAAATTACCTTTGTAATTGCTTTTCCCTTTGCTTTTTCTACCACTGCTCTAATATCATTTTCAACATATTGAAAATCTTCATCTTTAAGTTTTCCAACATTTATAACCATGTCAACTTCCTGTGCACCGTCATTTATTGCTTCCTCTGTTTCAAACGCCTTTAATTTTGTTGTATTGGCTCCTAAGGGGAAACCAATTACTGTGCATACTTTTACATTGGTTTCTTTAAGAAGCTGTGCACATATTTCAACATTAGCTGGATTTACACAAACTGAAGCAAATCCATTTTCTATAGCTTCATTACAAAGCTTTACAACCTGCTCTCTTGTTGCTTCTGGCTTTAAAATAGTATGATCAATTAATTTTGCTAGTTCTTCTCTCTTCATGTTATTTCCTCCTCGTACTCATATATCATATGTATTCTATAATATAAATTTAAGTCTTACAAGTAAATTTCACATTAGAATCATGTTGCATATTTAAAAAGTATATATAATATGATATAATACACTATAGTTATAATATATAGTGTATATAACAATAATTTACATAAATTTAACTGAAAAGGAGTTATTTACATGGGTTTTAAAGATAAGTTACAAAACTACTCCACCAAAGCTTACATGGATAAATATGGAGATAGGCTTACACAAATTCAAGGAAATGTTGTTTCAATTAAAATTGAGGAGAAATCAGTTTTATGGATTTTTCATAAATTGTTGGTTACTTTGATTGTAAAGCCAGATAGAAGTAAAAATGTTGTAAAGTGTGAATATAAAAAGAATAAATGGTTTAAAAAGCCATCTTTTATGTCTATAAACCAAGGTAATTTATTACTTATTCAAGGTTTGAAAGGCAAAAAAGGTAAAGGGAACAGCGAAACTATAGAAGTCCTAAATATAAAAAATATGACTACTAAAAAAGATTTAGTTCACGTCGAAGGAAGTGACACTAAGCCTATTAAACAAGTAAGAAAATATAGATAAAAAATAACTGCCTTCTAAGGTTTAAATTCTTAGAAGGCAGTTATTTTTATTTATTGTTAAAATATAAATATAAGCTATTTATACTTGATATAATACCTGAAAAGAATATTACGACTCCCCATTGAAATAAATCTAGAGCATCTGTATGAAATACACCTTGCAAAAAAGGAATGTAAATTACACAAACTAACATAATTATGGATACAGTTACCGCCATAACTAAGTACATATTTGTAAACAACTTAATTTCAAAAATAGAATGCTTCTCTGATCTACATTCAAATACATGAATAAGTTGTGACATTATTAAAGTTCCAAGAGCAATTGTTCTACATGTTCTTAATGGCATATTAAAAACTTTTCCAACCAAAAACGAAAGAACTGTACATACACCAATTAAACTTCCTCTTATTATTATCTTTTCTTTAAGCCCTCTGGCAAAAATGCTCTCATTTTTATCTCTAGGCATTTCATACATAACATCCTCATCTTTTGGATCCACACCTAATGCAATTGCAGGAAGTCCATCAGTAGCTAAATTTACAAGTAGTATTTGAATTGGCAATAATGGTGTTTCTAAATATAATAGTGATGATAAAAACATAGTAAATACTTCTCCCAAATTACATGACAAAAGATATCTAATGAACTTTCGTATATTATTATATATAACTCTTCCTTCTTCAACAGCAGCTACTATTGTTGTAAAATTATCATCTAGAAGTATCATCGAACTAGCTTCCTTTGTTACATCCGTTCCTGATATCCCCATAGATATTCCTATGTCTGCGTTTTTAACTGCTGGGGCATCATTTACTCCATCACCAGTCATTGCTACAATCTTATTTTTTCTTTTGAAAGCTCCAACTATCCTAAGCTTATGTTCTGGAGATACCCTTGCAAATATTTTTATTTTATTTATTTCTAATGAAAGCCTATTATCGTCTAATTTGTCTAATTCTTCACCTGTAATAACTTCCGTTAAATCACTACATATACCTAGTTCTTTTCCTATGGCATATGCAGTATTTTTATGATCACCTGTTATCATTACTGGTTTTATACCAGCCTCTTTACATTTTAGTACTGCTCCTTTAACTTCATCTCTAGGTGGATCTATCATTCCTGCCAAACCCAAGAACACAAGATCTCTTTCTTGGTTTCCATTCGTAACACCAGTATCCTTATAGGCAGCTGCAATACATCTTAATGCTTTACTTGACATTTGATTCAGTGCAGATTGTACTTTGTTTTTATACATATCCGTAAATACTTTTTTTTCTCCGTCAATATGAATATATTTACATCTTTCAATTATTCGTTCTGGTGCTCCTTTTACATATGAAATTTTGCTTCCATGTTCATTTACTACTACGGACATCATTTTTCTATTTGAATCAAAGGGAATATCGCTAACTCTTTTTGCGCTATCCAAAAACAACTTTATTTCAGAACTATTACTAAAAAAAGCTTTTATTAGAGCTGTTTCAGTTGGATCACCTATAAGACTTTTTTCTATATTCTTTTCCCTGTAATTGACTTCACAGTCATTACAAAATATAAAGGCTCTTTTTAGCAAGTATAATTTTTCATCTTTAAACTTATTTTCATTATGAATTTTATCATTATAATATATGGACTTTACAGTCATAATATTTTTAGTAAGAGTGCCTGTCTTATCACTACATATTACAGAGGTACACCCAAGTGTTTCAACCGCTGGAAGCTTTCTAACAAGTGCATTTCTTTTAAGCATTCTAGATACACCTAATGCAAGTGCAACAGTTACGATTGCTGGTAATCCCTCTGGAATAGCAGCAACTGCAAGGCTTAAGCCTAGTAAAAACATCTGATATTTATCTTGTCCCCTTATTATACCTAGCGTTGTAACTATTATACATATCATAATACAGAGAAATACTAAAACCTTTCCTAATGAGGATAATTTGTCTTTTAATGGTGATCTTTCTTGCTCTATATTTTGAAGTAAATTAGCTATCTTGCCCATTTCTGTATGCATTCCAGTTTTAACTATCCGAGCTTCCCCTTTTCCTCTAATGACTATGGTTCCCATAAAAATACTATTATTTTTATTACTAGAACTTTTACTAACTCCTAAAGATTCACCTGTCAAAATAGACTCATCAACAGATAAATTAGATGAAGTTACGATTATTCCATCTGCAGGTACTCTATCACCACTTTCTATTACAATTAAATCTCCCGGCACCAAAAGCTCTGCATTGATAACCTGAACATTACCTCCCCTAATTACCTTTGTGGTAGGAGCCGCCATCTTTTTTAGAGCCTCCAATGATTTTTCCGTTTTATATTCTTGTATAAATCCCATAATTGCATTCATAATAATTATTATTATTATGGTTACTGCATCTGCCTTCTCACCCATAAAACCAGATATAATTGTTGCTGCAATCAAAACCCATATAATAAAATCATTAAACTGAGATATAAAAATTTTTACTGGCGTAGTTTTTTTATTTTGCTTTAGTATATTCAAACCATATTTTTTTAATAGTTTATTTGCTTCAGTATTACTAAGTCCATTAGAAATTTCATTTTCATTAATCATTTTTTCACCCCGCATTAATCGTATTACAATGAAAATCTTAACTCATAACTAATATATGTTTACATATATACCCATTATGAAATTTTTTTTAAGCTTTCACTTTACTTTTGCAAATATAGAATATAAAATATAGTAAGACAAATTGTACTAAAACATGACATATATAATATGCCATACTTGAACTTTTAATCTAAAAGGAGGACTTTTTTATGAAAGATGTAATTTATGTGACAGGACATAAAAATCCCGATTCGGATTCAATATGTGCTGCTATTTCATATGCAGAATTTAAAAACGAAACTGGAAACACTTCAGTTTTAGCCTTAAGACAAGGTGAAATAAACCGTGAAACACAGTTTATACTAGACTACTTTGAAGTAGAAAAACCTACACTTTTAACCACAATGAAAACTCAAGTATCAGATTTAGAATATGATAAAATTTCTCCAGTACAGCCAAACATTTCGTTAAAAATGGCTTGGTCTATTATGAAAAACAATAATGTTAAAACATTATCTGTTGTTGATGACAATGGCAAATTAAAAGGTGTGGTTTCAGTTTCAAATTTAACCTCAACTTATATGGACATTTGGGATAATAAAATTTTAGCAAAGTCCAATACTAAGATAGAAAACATATTAGATACCCTTTCAGCAAAATCAATATTTTTACATGAAGCTGATCCTAGTTTTCCTGGAAAAATTGTTATTGCAGCAATGTTACCAACCAGTGCTGAGGATCACATAGATGAGGGTGATGTTGTTATATGTGGTGATAGAAAAGACACACAAGAAATGATTATCAATTCAAAAATTTCACTAATGATTGTGTCAGGAAATCACCCTGTGAGTGATGAAATAGTACAATCTGCTAAGAAAGCAGGCTGTTCAATAATCTCAACTCCCTATGATTCTTTCACAGCTTCAAGACTAATTGTTCAAAGTATTCCAATTAGTTATGTTATGGTATCTTCTGACATATTAAAATTCAATACTACTGATTACGTTGAAGATATTAAGGACATTATGTTAAAAACAAGATTCAGAAGTTATCCAATAGTAGATAGTAATAATAAAGTTGTAGGTGGAGTATCTCGCTATCACTTGATTTCTCAAATAAAGAAAAAGGTTATACTAGTTGATCATAATGAAAGATCTCAATCAATAGATGGTCTTGAAGATGCTGAAATATTAGAAGTAATAGATCATCATAGGATTGCAGATATTCAAACTGGTTCTCCAATTTATTTTAGAAATCAACCAGTTGGAAGTTCAAGTACAATAATTGCTTCAATATTCTTTGAAAATGGTATTTGCCCTTCTAAAAAAATAGCAGGAATTTTAAGTGGTGCTATAATTTCAGATACTTTGATGTTTAGATCACCAACTACTACATCTACAGATAGAGAGATACTAAAGAGATTAAGCGAAATTACTGGTATAGACCCTGAAGAGTTTGCAACTAAAATGTTCAAAGCTGGAACTTCACTTGAAGGCAAAACTGTAAGTGAAATATTTAATCAAGACTACAAAATGTTCACACTTTCAAATTATAAAATTGGAGTTTCACAGGTAACTACAATGGACATTGATGGATTTGCTTCAATGAAATCTGAAATGCTAGATTATATGAATAAAAAAGTAAAGGATGAAGGTTTCAATTTTATTTTATTGCTTTTAACTGACATATTAAAAGGAGGGTCCCAGATATTTGCTGCTGGTCCTAATAAGGAAATTGTATCAAAGGCCTTTAACGTAACGCTAGTAGAGGATAGTGCCTATGCACCTGGCTTACTTTCAAGAAAGAAGCAAGTTATTCCACCATTAACAACTGTTATTGAATCATTAAATGATTAATAATCTAAAATAAAATATATGTCTAAATAAAGATAGACTCAGCTAAAAGTTAAATAATTAACTTTTAGCTGAGTCTATCTTTATTTCTGTTTTTTGAAGATGCTAGATTTTCTTAATTTCCTTTAACTAGCTGATTAACCATGCTTGCCATATCATCTGCGGTAGTTAAGACTTTACTACTTAATTGAAAGGATCTCTGTGCCTCTATCATGTCTGTCATCTGCTGGGACAGGTCAACATTTGAACCTTCTGAATACCCTTGATTTATTGTGGCACCATTTGTTACAAACATAGTGGCACCATTTTTAGGTACATATAAATTATTACCAGCAGATACTAGAGAATCTTGTCCAATGGTATCATATACATTTATTTTACCAACATTTTTCCCTCCCACAGAAATATTTCCTTGCGTATCTACAGTAAAGTTTCCATTAGTAAAATTGTCTTGACCTATAACTTCAAGCCTATCACCATTGCTGTCTACAAGTCTTCCATTAGCATCTTGTGTAAAATCACCGCTTCTAACATATGCATTACTTCCATCTGGACGAATAACCTTGAAATATCCATCTCCTTGAAGTCCCAAATCAGTTTTTACACCAGTCTGAAGTAAAGTTCCTGACGCAGTATTTGCTATTACTTCCGAGGTTCTAACACCTGTTCCATTTTGTGGATCTACAGTTCTGCTAGAATTATCAGTAACAGGAATCCCCTTTCTATTCAAAGTTTCATAAACTAAGTCACTAAAACCAACGTCTTGACTTTTATAACCGTTCGTATCCATATTAGCTATATTATTGGATATTATATTTAACTTATCCTGCTGTGCATTCATGGCAGTACGTGCGGTCCACATCATTGTATCCATTCTTCAAATCACACCTTTCCAACATCATTTGCGGCTTCTTGTAAAGTTTCATCTACAGCTGAAACTACTTTTTGGTCACTTTCAAAGTTTCTCATAGTATTCATCATATTTACCATTTCGTTATCAACATTTATATTTGAACTTTCTAAAGCCTTCTGCTGAACTGTAACATTAGCATTTTGAATTGGATTAGTTCCTGAATATAGGTTGTCTCCAATCTTTTTAAGTGAGTTATAATCATTAAAGTCAACCATAGCAAGAGAATATGCAGGCTTTCCATTAACACTTAAATTTCCATATTCATCACTAGTTAGTTTACCATTTCCTACATTAACATCTTCTACATTACCGGTATTCACATTTTTACCCATCACGTAATCACCATTTTCATCCATTAGATATCCTTGCATGTTAACATGAAAGTGCCCATCTCTTGTATAATAATTTTGTGATGCTGCCCCATTGTCCTGACTTACTGTAAAAAAACCTCTACCCTCTATAGCAAAATCAGTATCACTGTCAGTACTCACTATATTCCCTTGAGTAAAATCAGTATTTGAAGCATCTATTTGACTACCTAAACTTAAAGATCCAATAGTATGACGCACATTCACTCCATTTTCAATGTCAGAACTATTAGCTAGTAAGACATTTTTAAAACTCCCTATTTGAAGATTATCACTTTTAAACCCATTAGTATCAGCATTAGCCATATTGTTTGCAATTACATTTTCTTCTGCCTGCTGAGTTGTCATTCCTGAAATTGCTGTGTATAGACTTCTTATCATTTTCCCACATCCTTACTATTAATTACATTCATATCTTCTGGATACCTCATTCCATAGCTATATGCCTTTGTCTCAATTTGGCTTTTACTAAGAGTTATAAGGGCACTTTGAGTAATCATAAAAAAAGTTGCAATTAAAATACCAATTCCCATTCCTAGCAAAATCTTTCTGTCACAAATAAAATTTATAGTGTTTTTTATTTTAGATACAATTTTTCTATTAATAGTATCTCCCCCTTACCCATTCCAAGTTTTTCAGATATACTATCTATAGATAAGCCTTCGTTCATCATTTGTTTTATTTCATTTATTTTAACACTATTTAGCTGTTCCTCTAATTTGTGTCCATTATGCTGCTTGTCTAATTCCTCAGTAAATTCATCTTTTTCATTGCTTTCTTCAATATCACTATTTATATATTCGTTATCAATTTCATCTTCTTGATATGTTTTAACTTTTTTGTTATCTATATTATCCTTTAAATATTCAATTTCTTGTTGAAGTTCAAGTATAGTCTCTGCAAATTCTTTTCTAAGTTTTCCAATTTCTACATCATAATCTTTTAAATTACTTGAAACATCATCAAAAGTTCTTTTAAAAGTATTTTTTTCTTTTTTAAGTGTTTTAACATTAATTATTACAAGTGAAAGTCCTATTAAAATTAATAAAAATGTTATCATATCATTAAAACCCCACGCTATTCGTATTTTAATTTTTTCATAGCAGTTCTTAAATGAATAATAGCTCTAGTATGCAACTGACACACTCTTGATTCCGAAACACTTAAAACATGTCCTATTTCCTTTAAAGTGAAACCCTCATAATAGTAAAGTGACAGCACAGTTCTATCTTTTTCATTTAAGGAATCTAATGCCTTAGTTAAATACTCAATCTCCTCTTTTTCTTCCAAAACCTTTTGTGGACTTGGACTTTGTTCGTCTTCAATTGTTCCCATCAATGGCATATCATCATCATCTGAAAAAATAATGTTTTCCAGTGACACTACTGAAATATAATTTATATAATTTTCTACTTCAGCAATTTCTACTATTGTAACCCCAAGTTCCTTTGCTATTTCAAAATTTGTTGGCTCTCTAAGCAGTTTTTTTTGTAATATTTCTATGGTTTGATTATATTTACTAAGTTTATCCATTGCTCCCTTAGAAATAGGACTGTTCTTTCTGAGTTCATCAATCATTGAGCCTTTAATTCTTATAGATGCATAGGTAGAAAATTTCATCCCCTTACTCACATCAAATTTATTAAGAGCATCCATAAGTCCAACCATTCCGTAACTTACTAAGTCTTCATACTCAATGTATTTTCCTTTTCCAATTAAAACTCTTGATGCAATATATTTCACCAGTGGAATGTATTTTTTTACTATTTGTTCTTTAGTATCAAAACTTCCAAGAGTAGCCATGATTATTCCCCCCCTATTCTTTTTTCCTAAGTTCTCTCATTAATTGAAATAAATGTGATATAATTCTATCTCTCGTAACATCTTCAATATCATAAAATGAAAAGCCACATACATTTGAATTAGTTAAACTATCATTAATTACCCTAACGCAATAGCAAACAACATTAATAACTTCAGATTTTATTGGTATTTTTATAATATATAACTGACTTTCTTCAATATCATCCTTAGTTCTTATTCTTATACCACCACCACTTAAATCAACCATTGTACATATTTTAAAATCTTTATTTTCCTCAATAATTTTATTTATTTTACTAAGACTTAGATTATTTTCAATTTTTTTATATTCTACATCCATTGATAAATCTAATCTAAAAAACTTTCTTCTTTGAACTTTTTTTATTTCCTTAGGTTTATCAATAAGAATCATGGATATACCATCATTTACCTTACCAAAAACTTTAGATTCAAAACCGTATACATTTCTTTCATCGTAATATATAACTTCTACATCCTCTCCCTTAAGTAAGTTTACATAATTACCTTTAAGAACTGGTATACTTATAGCTATATGTTTTTCATAAACATCCTGTATGTTACTCTTATACGCTTTTCCTTTAATAAGGATTTCACATTTTGTATTTACGCTAATTTCTACACTATTATTTTTCATTATAATAACCCCTCACGAAAATATGTTAAATATCTTTTTAAATAATCCTTGAACACCTGTACCACTACTTTCAATACCTAGAAGCTTATTGGATATTTTCAGTATGTCTTGAGAAGCTTCACAATTTGGACTATCTATTACAAATGGCTTTTGTGTTCTAACCGCTTGGACTAGCTTTTTATCCTCTGCCACGCTGCCAATATAATCAACCTCAATTTTAAGAAATGTTTTTACTGCATTTCTAAATTTTTTATAGGTTTCTTCACCTTCATTTTTATCTAAAGTTCTATTAATTACTACTTTAGCTTTTGACTTAATATTAAAATGTACTACTGCCTTTATAAGACTATATGCATCCATGAGAGAAGTTGGCTCTGGTGTTGTAAGTATTATTAATTCATCGCAACAAGCAATAAAACCTAATACACTTCTATTTATACCTGCCCCCGTATCCATCAATATATAATCTAAATCTTCAATCTTTGAAAGTTTATCTAAAAAGTTATTCCTTTGTGTATTTGTAATCTCATTAACTCTTGTTATTCCTGAACCCCCCGGCAAAAGCTTAATTCCATATGGACCAGTCACAATTACCTCATCTATGTCCTTATTACTAAATATAATGTCGAAAACATTATATTTAGGTATAAAACCCAATAGCACATCATCATTTCCCATTCCTACATCAGCATCAAAAATTAAAACCTTTTTCCCATTCTTTTGGAGCGTTAATCCTAAATTAACTACAAAATTACTTTTTCCAACTCCACCTTTTCCTGATGTAACTGTAATTATTTTAGGTGAATTTTGTTTTTTATCTAATTTGTTACCTGCAGCCATTTGTCTAAGCCTTTGAGCCTGATCTAACATACAGTTTCAACTCCCATAATAAGATTTACTAGCTCTTCACAATTTAAACATCTAATATCATCTGGAACATTCTGACCCGTTGTTACATAACTTAAAGGTTTTTTCCCATAATTTAATATATTGAGAAGCGAACCATAAGTAGATGTCTCGTCTAATTTGGTTACTATAATACTATTATAATTCAAAACTCGATATCCCTCAACTATTGTCTTAATATCACTATTTTTAGTAGATGCTCCCATGACAAGATGAATATCCTCGGAATTTGTCTTTTCAATAAATGCTCTTAACTCAGAAATTTGCATCACATTTTTACTGCTCCTTCCTGTAGTATCTACTAAAATCACATCGCAATTCTTCATGTTTTCTATTGTTTTTTCCATATCTTTAATGGAAAAAACGACATCAAAAGGAATATTCATAATATCTGCATAAGTTCTTAACTGGTCCACAGCCCCAATTCTATAGGTATCTACAGTAATAAGTCCAACCTTCTTCTTCTCAATCAAAGAAAGTCTACCTGCCAGCTTTGCAATAGTAGTAGTTTTCCCAACACCTGTTGGACCCACTAATACTATTATTTTTTCATTTTTAGGCTTAGTTACATTAACCATACAATTTAAGGCTTCTTTAAGCTTCTCGTTTTCATCTACTTCTCTTTTATCTAGTTTCATCCTACTTATTACGTCTTCAATTATTTCTGAATTTAAATCTAAGCTCTCAAGCCTCTCCTGTAACTCACTCTTTCCGTTTGAACTCATGCCTGTACTAACAAAGTTACTCAATATTCCCTTCATTTCCTTCATTTCACTAATAAGATAATCCGAGTTGTTGGAATTTGCATCCTCTTTATAATCATTATTTCTGTTATTATACTCAGCTACTTTGGGTACAGACTTTCTCTCTGAATCCATAACTTTTTTAATTGCCTCTAGACTATCACTTATATCTAAATTATTAGTATTTTTTTCTTTATGTTTATTATTCTTATTATCTACTGCCGCTGTAACTTCAATGACTTTCTTTGAAAAAAAACCTATAATGCCTTTCTTTCTTATCTTTCTTTGGCTTATAATAACAGCTTCATTACCAAGTTCATACCTAATTCTTGTCATTGCCTCATTCATGCTATTAACTACATATTTCTTTATAATCATTAGATGTTAACAACTCCTTCAGCTTTTATTTCAACTTCATTAGGAACTTCATTTAAAGACAGCACAGACACATGAGGAAATACCATTTCTAAAAGTTTTCTTACTGCAGGTCTTATTTTAGGAGAAACTAAAATTGCTGGTTGATTCTCCGGAAAATAAATTGAACCTAAAACATTTTTTATTGAGTCTAAGATTTTTGAAGTATTTTCTGGATCCACAGCTGGGAAAGACCCCTTCATGGATTTTTGTATATTATTTGCTATTAAATTTTCTACCTGTGGTGCAAGCGTGGCCACAACCAATTTATTATTTTCTCCAATAAGTGGATTACATATTGTTCTACCAAGGGATATCCTAACATATTCAGTTAAAAGTTCAATATCTTTTGAATTTTTAGAGTTATCTGCAAGAGTTTCCAATATAGTTACCATGTCCTTAATTGGAACTTTTTCCTTCAATAGATTTTGTAGAACTTTTTGTACTTCACCAATAGTCATTAAATCTGGTATTAATTCTTCCACAACTGCACTATATTTCTCTTTCATGGAATCTATTATAGCCTTAACCTCTTGTCTACCCAAAAGTTCATAGGAATGCATTTTTATAGTTTCTGTTAAATGAGTTACCATTACAGTAGTTGGATCAACAACTGTAAAGCCTTTTATTTCTGCTTCTTCCCTTTGATCTTTGTTTATCCATACAGCAGGTAAACCAAATGTTGGTTCAATTATCTTTATACCTTGAATGTCTTCGCCCTCACCAGATGGATTCATAGATAAAAGCATACTTGGCATTAATTCCCCTTTTTGAACTATTGTCCCCCTAATTTTCACAACATATTCATTTGTTTTTAGTTGAAGATTATCTCTTATTCTTATTGGCTGCACAACAATTCCCATTTCAATGGCACATTGCCTTCTTACAGATGCTATTCTTTGAAGAAGATCTCCTCCTGAGGATTCGTCTGCTAGCGGAATTAATCCGTAGCCTATTTCTATTTCCATAGTTTCAACAGAAACAAGACTCATAACATTTTCTGGTTCTCTATTTTCAATTTCTGCAATTTCATTATTTTTACTTTCTTCGGTTCGTATGATTTTATTTTTTTCTTCTTTAAAGAGCAAATATGAACATATTCCGCAAGCTGAAGCTAAAATAACAAACACTAAATGTGGAAATCCTGGTAAACATCCAAGTAATAACAGTACAGTACACGCTATAAACAAAACTTTTGGAAATGCTGTCAACTGACCAATTAATTCATTTCCGAAATCTTTTTCATTTCCTGAACGTGTAACAATAATACCTGTTGCAACAGAAATTAAAAGTGCAGGGATTTGGCTTACAAGTCCGTCTCCAATTGTAAGTCTAACATAAGTTTGAGCTGCATCACCTGCAGACATATTAAGCTGAACAACGCCTATTATAATACCAGCTATAATATTAATGAGAACTATAACAATACTGGCTATAGCATCAC